>ERZ772871.36-NODE-36-length-212083-cov-37.0165_pt1 | contig 212083 bp, 193 predicted proteins | sample MGYA00511899_ERZ772871 | MGnify/ENA primary metagenome ERZ772871 (study PRJEB29015, sample SAMEA2737693) | human gut metagenome | biome: human gut; feature: human-associated habitat; material: faeces | place: China | collected 2012 ...
AACAGTCTGGTAACTGAAACGTCGCAATATTTTGTTTTCTTTTGCAGGTCTGTCTGTTCTGCAAATCTTGCAAAATGCTTAATTATAAACGTTTTACGTTTAATTATCGTCATTCTGTTTTTTATTGCATTTCTAAATATTACTTACACCGCCCGCCATACCTGGGCTACGACTGCGTATTATTGCGAAATTCATCCGGGTATTATTTCCGAAGCGATGGGACATTCGTCCATCACCGTGACAGAAACTTATTTGAAGCCTTTCCGAAATAAGAAAATTGATGAAGCAAATATGCAGGTACTTGATTTTATAAAACGATCTGTGGTCGGTGTAAGTGCTTGATTTTTATTCTGTTACTTTGTAGGTAACGGGTTGAAATATCGGTGCAAATATGAGCATATTTCTTAAAACAACCAAACGAAATCATACGTTTTTTCTAATAAACTACTCAAAACAGGAATTAAACAAATAAAACACGCGGATTCTTTGTATTAGGGCTTTGTTAACTTCTAAATTTTGCAAAAGGTCTCCCGCCCCTCTGCCGCTTCTAAGAAGCAGGGGTAAAAATGTAATCGCATATTGTTTCATTTTTCCGTATTGACTACTCCAAAAGAGCAGGAACAAAGGTTTCTCCGTTACCTACAAAGTAACGGGCGGTCTATTATTGAAACTTAGTGTTTAATAATATATTATTAATGTAATTTTTAAGTAGTTATGAAGAAAAATTTTGTTAGGGTAATGCTTTTCGGGGCATTGACGCTTGCTACTGTCACTTATGTAGGCTGTAAAGACTATGATGATGACATCGACAATCTGCAAACGCAGATTGATGCCAATGCGGCAGGTCTTGCTGAACTGCAAGCAAAAGTGAATGCAGGTAATTGGGTAACAGACATTAAAAGTATCACTGGTGGATTTGAAATTACTTTCAACAATGGAAATAAATATTCTATTGTGAATGGTAAAGATGGATCTGTCGTTGAAATTGGAGAAAATGGAAACTGGTTTATAGACGGTGTTGATACTGGGAAACCGGCACGAGGTGAAAAGGGTGAGACCGGTGCTACTGGTCCTGTCGGTCCTGTTGGCCCCGAAGGTCCTGTTGGTCCTGTTGGCCCCGAAGGTTCTGTTGGTCCTGTTGGTCCCGAAGGTCCTGTCGGTCCTGTTGGCCCCGAAGGTCCTATCGGTCCTGTTGGTCCCGAAGGTCCTGCTGGTCCTGCCGGAAAATCTCCTTTTATTGGTGATGGAACAGGTGAATTTGAAAAAGATTATTGGTATTTCTATGATGACGCTACAGATAAATGGGTGAAAGGTGATTATTCGTCAGCCACTGTTTATGCTGTACAGAATGAGGGATTACCTAGCTTTACTCTACATGTAAAAGATAAAACTACTGGAACAGAATTAACAACTATTCTGCCTACTGCAGCTTTGATTAGTAGCCTTGAAGGAGTGACTATTGAGAATGGTAAAATCACTGCAGGCGGAACAAAGGAACTTAAATTAAGTTATGCTCAATGCAAAGCTGATTTCACTTTTGGTATGGAGGATGAGAAAAAAGAATTTAAGAAAAATGACCTGTTAATAACTAATTCCGGCGTGTTGAATGCGTTGATTAATCCAGTAGGTCCTGACTTTACTGATAGCAAATATCAAATCTATTTGATGAATTCTCAAAATGAAGCTAATTTTGTTATCTCTAAGATTGAACAAAATAAAACTGCAAAACCATTGACACGTGCTACCGAAGCCAAAGTGAATCGTGGTGTTTACGACCTTACTGTTACACTAAAAGATGGCTTGAATTTGGAAACTGCCCTTCCTGCAGATGAAGCATACGCATTCTGTACAAAAGACGCATGGAACAATGAAATAATCTCTGCTTATGATGTTAAAATCAAACCGGAAGCAGTTACAAGTGCTACTAAACTGGTAGATGCAGCAGTGTCCGCAAAAGTTGGTGAGGTACAGGTTTTGGATGACTTGGCAGCTGCAGCTACCACCACTCCTATGGATTTGAGTACAGTCTATGCATATTATTATAAGTTGGCAGCCGATGCTCCTGAAGGTGTAACATTGGGGACGAACGAAGCCGGCAAACAAACCATCACTTCTACCAAAGGGCAAGAAGCAAAGGTTGAAGTCTGCTATATAACTACAAATGGTATTCCTTTTGATGGAGAAACTCATGAGGGCATTGATTATTCTAGCGTCGGTGGCTCCTCTGCTCCGGCTAAACTGACTGTCACCTTCAAGCAAATAGAAACAAAATCTTTGGCAGCACAGACGGTAGTTTGGAATAAATCAGAAAAATCCGACATTGCTGTGTCAGCAGCTAATATTAAGGCAATCAAAGACGCTATTACTACTGCTAAACTTGCTAGCTCAACTGCCACGGCTAACGATGGAGATAAAGTGAAGTTTAGTGGTATTGCTTCTGGTGATACTAAATATGATAACCTGAAACTGACAGTAACCGCTGCATACAAGGGTACTATGGAAGCCGTATTGACAGTTGACGTTGACGCAACGAAGCAAATTGTATTCAAATTACCGGTAACTGTTGATTATAAGACGCCTGTATTTACAAAAACTTCAGGTATGTGGACTGAAGATGGCAAGGTGTCTCTTCTGATTAATGAAACTAAGAATGCTGATAAGATTCAGAGCATCAGTCTCGAAAGAGAAATGGGCTCAATCTTTACTACATGGAACGCTATTACTGGCGGAGTTACTTCAGGTATATACAACAGCATTACGTATGATGTTGACAAGAATGGTGACGATCATGTAGGAAGTGTAGCTAACGATAAGTTCACAGTAGACATGGCTCACGCTAAAGACAATATGGCATTCTCTGTAGATGTAAATTGTCAGCCTAACGATGCTACTGAACCTGCTTCAATTGCTAACCAAAAGATTCAATTCATCTCATTATCAGAATTGCTTAAATCGGAATTTGGTGCAACGGACGCTAAAAAAGGTATCACAACAGCGTATACAGCTGAAACCATAGATTCAGAGATTGATGTATTAGGTGACATTGTATGGAAAGACAGAAAAGGCAAGGCAATGTGGCCGACTGCAGATAATAACACTTATGACACTGGTACTTTGACTACCGCTGACGCTGTTCTTGCTCTTTATGGATATTCTATTAAGGTAGAACTAAGTGACAAAACTAACTTCAAGTTTGATTCTACTGGACAGAAATTGATATTAACAGATGCTGGTAAGGCCTTGAAGGGTCTTGTGAAAGATTTGGTAGTGACAGTTACTATTACTCCTTCAATCAGCTGGAGCGCAACATCTCCTGCACCTGTGGTGAAGACAGTAACATTCCCTACTGCTCTCTTTGCGGATTAATTTGAAATCCTTTAATGTTCTATTAGATAGCTCCTCTATATTTGCCTCTGGCAGAGGTGGGAGCTATCTCTAGAATGATATAACATAATAGGAGAGCCCGTGCTTGTTGAAGTGCGTTCTCTCCATAAATATGAAACCCTTCTTCACCGAAGTGTGAAGATTATATGTTGAGAAGTGACAAAGCGAAGAGACACAGCTTGTGAAAGTCCATCCTTCCATCTTTGTTCTTCTATTAGAAAAGGGATGCCTCCCCACATTTCCTACTGGCATCCCTTTTATCTTTACTCTTGGGACGTCTTTTTTTGTTGTACTAGAATCAATTGCTAGTCGCCCATTTCCCTATAGGTAAAGGAGACGTCCTCAAGATACAGAAAGCCCGAGCTTGCGAAAGTCCGGGCTTTTCGTAATTTTGTGCAGTCATTATCCCCTTATTTTATCGTCCCTAAGTTTCCGGGGAAATGTGCAGAATGAATGATTGAAAAGAATCTTTTAACCTGCCATGACAAAGATTTCTATTAAAAATATATATCTTTGCAAGAAAGGCATTGATTAATAAAAGAAGAGAATATGAGCCATAAAATTTATCCGATCGGTATTCAGAATTTCGAAAAAATTCGTAATGACGGTTATTTCTATATTGATAAGACAGCACTGATGTATCAAATGGTAAAGACCGGAAGTTATTACTTCTTGAGTCGTCCGCGCCGTTTCGGAAAGAGTCTGCTCGTCTCCACCTTAGAGGCCTATTTTCAAGGAAAGAAAGAACTGTTTGAAGGGCTGGCTGTGGAAAAACTGGAAAAGGACTGGATCAAATATCCTATACTGCATCTGGACCTTAATATCGAGAAATATGATACATCCGAAAGTCTGGATAATATACTTGATAAATCGCTGACAGCATGGGAAAAACTATATGGTGCCGAGCCGTCCGAACGTTCGTTTTCCTTGCGTTTTGCCGGTATCATAGAGCGCGCTTGTAAGTTGGCGGGGCAACGTGTGGTTATTCTTGTCGATGAATATGACAAACCCATGTTGCAAGCCATCGGTAATGAAGAATTGCAAAAGCAATTTTGGAATACATTAAAGCCTTTTTATGGAGCGCTTAAAACAATGGACGGTTGCATCAAGTTTGCATTCCTTACCGGTGTGACAAAGTTTGGCAAAGTCAGTGTGTTTAGTGACTTGAACAACTTGGATGATATATCCATGTGGAATGAGTATGTCGAAATCTGTGGCATTAGCGAGCGTGAAATCCACAACAATTTGGAAACAGAGCTTCATGAATTTGCTGCTGCGCGCGGAATAACGTATGATAAACTTTGTGAAGAGTTGAGAGAGTGCTATGACGGTTACCATTTTACGCACAATTCTATTGGTATGTACAATCCGTTCAGTTTGCTTAATGCTTTCAAACGTAAGGATTTCGGCAGCTATTGGTTTGAAACGGGCACACCGACCTATCTGGTGAAATTGCTGCAAAAACATCATTATGACTTGGAGCGGATGACGCATGAAGAAACCGACGCCCAAGTATTGAATAGCATAGACTCTGAATCTACTAATCCCATTCCGGTGATTTATCAGAGTGGCTACCTCACCATTAAAGGGTATGATGAAGAATTTGGAATGTATCGGTTAGGTTTCCCGAATCGTGAAGTAGAAGAAGGATTTGTCCGTTTCCTGCTTCCTTATTATGCGAATGTAAATAAGGTAGAATCTCCGTTTGAAATTCAGAAATTTGTTCGTGAAGTACGTTCCGGCGATTACAGTTCTTTCTTCCGTCGCTTGCAAAGCTTCTTTGCAGATACCACCTACGAAGTGATTCGCGATCAGGAATTGCATTACGAGAACGTGCTTTTCATCGTTTTTAAACTGGTCGGCTTCTATGCCAAAGTGGAATATCATACAAGCGAAGGACGCATCGACCTTGTCTTGCAGACAGACAAATTCATCTATATCATGGAATTTAAACTGAACGGTACGGCAGAAGAAGCATTGCAGCAGATAAATGACAAGCATTACGCTCTTCCTTTCGAGATGGATGAACGGAAACTCTTTAAAATAGGAGTAAATTTCAGTGCGGAAACCCGTAATATTGAAAAATGGATAGTTGAAGAAAAATAGATAAAACAAAAAGGCGGCTCGTTTTGACCGGGCCGCCTTTTCTGTTTATTTGATTTCGATTTCTTCCTTCATATCGATTTCCTCTCCATGTGTATCATAGAACACATATTGCAGAAATGCGAGTTTTTGACTTGGAATAATCTTGATACCGAATCCGTATTTCATTTGCCACTTCCGTTTCAGGGAAACGAGTCCCTGATTGATATAAGCGGCAACATACGGATGGACGTGTAACGAGAATTTCTTAACCTTCAGTTTATTGACTAGGTAATCAATTTTACTCTCCAAAGTGTCCGTAAAAAGAATGGACGACTTGATAGTGCCTTTGCCGAAGCAAGTGGGGCAGGTTTCGGTCGTGTTGACGTCCATTGCCGGACGCACACGTTGGCGTGTAATCTGCATTAGCCCGAATTTGCTAAGCGGCAGAATATTATGCCGTGCCCTGTCTTTCTGCATATTGGCACACATTCGTTCATAAAGCTTCTGACGGTTTTCGGCTTCATTCATATCGATGAAGTCCACGACAATGATACCACCCATATCTCTTAATCGCAATTGGCGGGCCAGCTCGTCGGCGGCTCCCAGGTTTACTTCGAGTGCGTTACCTTCCTGCCCGTTGGCATTCTTGGTGCGGTTACCGCTGTTCACGTCTACTACGTGAAGCGCCTCAGTGTGCTCAATAATCAGATAGGCACCACTCTTGTAAGAGATTGTTTTACCAAACGATGATTTAATCTGCTTGGTGATACCGAAATTGTCGTAAATGGGAAGTTGACCTTTGTACAGTTTCACGATATTAGCCCGGTCGGGCGCAATCAGTGATACATAGTCTTTAATTTCATTGTACACAGCCTCGTCGTTGACGTGAATATTCTCAAAAGAAGGGTTGAAGAGGTCGCGCAACAAACCTACGGCGCGGCTGGTTTCTTCATAAATCAACGTCGGATACTTGGTGGCTTTTTGTACTTTTACCATCGCATCTTCCCAATGCTTAACCAGGACTTTAAGCTCTCCGTCGAGTTCGGCTACGCGTTTGCCTTCGGCTACCGTGCGGACGATGACACCGAAGTTTTTCGGCTTGATGCTCATCAGCAATTGTTTCAGGCGGGCGCGTTCTTCGCTCGATTTAATTTTTTGTGAAACAGAAACCTTGTCATTAAAAGGGATCAGTACGAGATAGCGTCCGGCAAACGAAATTTCGGACGTCAGTCGCGGTCCCTTAGTGGAGATCGGTTCCTTAACGATTTGCACCACTACTTCTTGTCCTACCTTGAGGGTGTTGGATACTGTTCCATCCTTGTCAAGATCGGGAAGCAGGGTTGCTTTGCTGATGGAGGTCAGCTTCTTTTTGTCGCTTAAAGTCTGCTTTACAAACTTTTCGAGTGAGTTAAATTGAGGACCCAAGTCCAGATAATGAAGGAAAGCGTCTTTCTCGTAACCAACGTCTACAAAGCATGCATTCAGTCCGGGCATCAATTTCTTGATACGTCCCAAATACATATTGCCCACAGAGAAAGAAATATTTCTTCCTTCGCTTTGAAGTTCCACCAGGCTCTTATCTTCGAGAAGGGCGATGGAGACCTCTTTGGGCTGTACGTCAACTACTAGTTCACTTGTCACTGTTTTGTTTCCTTATTATTGATTGAATCTCATTTATATGAACAACTTTTTTGACAAATTGTTCATTTTGGGTTAGCTACTTAAACAAAGAACAAACTTGAAAGACATTAGCTTCGCAAGTTTGTTCTTTATTTCTGTGTGATCCAGACTTAAAAATTATTTTTTGCTTTTATGTCTGTTCTTTCTTAGTCTTTTTTTACGCTTGTGCGTAGACATTTTATGTCTTTTTTTCTTTTTTCCGCTTGGCATAGCTTCACATTTTATGGGTTAATACTCTTGTTTATTATTTCTTTACTGAAATTGTAAATGTCTTAGCCGGTTTGAAAGCCGGAATGTTGTGCTCCGGAATAATGATCGTAGTATTTTTAGAAATGTTACGAGCAGTCTTTTGTGCTCTTTTCTTTACTACGAAACTACCAAACCCACGCAAGTATACGTTCTCATCGTTAGACAATGAATCCTTTACTGCATCCATAAATGCCTCAACTGTTGTAAGAACTGTCTGCTTATCAATTCCAGTTTTCTTTGTAATCTCGTTTACAATATCTGCTTTAGTCATTTTTCCTTAAAAAAAATATTATTACTATGTTATTGCTAATTTTTTGGACTGCAAATATATAGCTTTTTAAGCTCCTAAAAAAATATATTCTGCACATTTTTCTAAAAAAATAGTGGCATAGGGTTTTCTTAGAACCAAAAGAGTTACTTTTGTGTGCCTTTTGGATAGGATAGGCAAGATAAATGTTAGATAATACACTAGGAACGAGGATATGAACGAGTTTACTAAAACGATTGTAGAGTGGTATAAAGAGAATAAACGTGAACTGCCCTGGAGGGAGTCTGCCGATCCGTATCTGATCTGGATTTCGGAGATCATTCTTCAACAGACGCGGGTGGCGCAGGGGTATGATTATTTTCTTCGTTTTATCAAACGTTTTCCCGATGTGCGGACTTTAGCCGCTGCGGAGGAGGATGAAGTGATGAAATACTGGCAAGGACTGGGATATTACTCACGTGCCCGCAATCTTCATGCCGCCGCCAAAAGCATGAATGGGGTTTTCCCGGAAACGTATCCGGAAGTGCTGGCTCTGAAAGGAGTGGGGGAGTATACAGCGGCAGCGATCTGTTCGTTTGCTTACGGTATGCCTTATGCGGTAGTGGACGGTAATGTGTACCGGGTGCTTTCCCGTTATTTCGGCATCGATACTCCGATTGATTCGACAGAAGGAAAAAAGCTCTTTGCAGCATTGGCGGATGAGATGCTGGATAAGAAGCATCCGGCTGTTTACAATCAGGGAATAATGGATTTCGGGGCGATTCAGTGCACTCCGCAGTCGCCTGATTGTTTGTTCTGTCCGTTGGTGGGCAGTTGCTCGGCACTTTCGAAAGGCTTGGTGGCAAAACTTCCGGTGAAGCAACACAAAACAAAGACAACGAACCGTTACTTTAATTATATTTATGTACGTGCGGGCGCGTATACCTTTATAAATAAACGGACGGGCAATGATATTTGGAAAAATCTGTTCGAACTGCCCTTGATAGAAACTCCGACGGCTCTTTCGGAAGAAGATTTTTTGACTTTACCGGAATTTCGTGCACTCTTTGCGCCGGGGGAAGTACCGGTGGTACGTTCGGTTTGCAGGGAGGTGAAGCATGTATTGTCTCACCGGGTTATCTATGCTAATCTATATGAAGTGACCTTGTCTGAAAATTTGACTTCTTTCAGTGATTTCCTGAAAATAAGGGTGGACGAACTGGAGCAATACGCTGTTTCTAAATTAGTACAAGACTTGCTACAAGCATTAGAATAAGCATTAGAATAAGTATTAAGTAATAAGTATTGAGTATTACCCATGCAGTTTATGGCGCAGCCTAATACTTAATACTTAAAACTTAATACTTGATTTTATACTTAAAATCTTGCATCCTATTGTTATTCTGTTTAATTTTGGCAGCAGATTTAATTTTAAGAATCATAAACTTGATACAGATATGTCAGTAAATAGAGTGATATTGATAGGAAACGTAGGACAAGATCCTCGGGTAAAATACTTCGATACAGGTTCGGCAGTAGCAACTTTCCCGTTGGCTACAACGGATCGTGGATATACGTTGGCTAATGGAACCCAGATTCCCGAAAGAACAGAGTGGCATAATATCGTTGCATCCAACCGTTTGGCGGAGATTGTGGATAAGTATGTGCACAAAGGTGACAAACTGTATCTGGAAGGAAAGATAAGAACACGTTCTTATAGCGACCAGTCGGGTGCTATGCGCTATATCACCGAAATTTATGTGGATAATATGGAAATGCTGTCTCCGAAAGGAGCCAATCCGGGTGCGGGAGCTTCTGCTACTGGACAACCGGCTACGGGGCAACAGCAACAACCGGTTGCCGGCCAGTCGCAACAAGCGCAGCAGTCGCAGGCACAACCCGCACAAGATAATCCGACAGATGATTTGCCGTTCTAGATAATGTGATAGTGTGCCAATAGGTTTTCGCGAGCTTCTTGGCACATTATCTTTTGTTTAATTAAAATATAGACTCTTTGGACTCAGATGGTTATTTAAGCCAATTGGCTGACATTTTCAACGGTATTACCGTAAACACTCCTTCTATCTCTGCTATTATTGCCATAGTATTGGCAGGTGTACTCCTGCTTGCTTCCGGCTTTGCTTCGGCTTCCGAAATAGCTTTTTTCTCACTTACTCCTTCCGACCGGAATGATATTGATGAACAGAATCATCCTTCCGACGAAAAAATAAGTGCCCTGTTGGGGGATTCAGAACGCCTCTTGGCAACGATATTGATTACGAACAACTTTGTGAATGTAACCATTATCATGCTCTGCAACTTCTTCTTTATGAATGTATTTGTTTTTCATTCTCCATTGGCAGAGTTCTTGATACTGACCGTCATCCTGACTTTCCTATTGTTGTTGTTCGGTGAAATCATGCCGAAAATCTATTCAGCACAGAAGACTTTGGCTTTTTGCCGTTTTTCGGCACCGGGGATTTACTTCCTGGAAAAACTGTTCCGTCCGATAGCTACTGTGCTTGTACGTTCAACTACTTTTCTGAATAAACATTTTGTAAAGAAGAGCCATAATATTTCTGTCGACGAACTGTCGCACGCATTGGAGCTGACAGATAAAGCGGAACTCTCTGAAGAGAATAATATCTTGGAGGGTATTATCCGTTTCGGCGGTGAAACTGTGAAGGAGGTGATGACATCACGTCTGGATATGGTCGATCTGGATATCCGTACCTCTTTCAAGGAGGTGATGCAATGTATCATTGAAAATGCTTATTCGCGTATTCCTATCTATTCCGGTTCGCGGGATAATATCAAGGGGGTATTGTATATTAAAGACTTGCTGCCTCATGTCAACAAGGGGGATAATTTCCGTTGGCAGTCATTGATCCGTCCGGCTTATTTTGTGCCGGAAACAAAGATGATTGATGATCTGTTGCGTGACTTCCAGGCGAATAAGATTCATATTGCCATTGTTGTGGATGAGTTTGGAGGAACTTCCGGACTGGTGACGATGGAAGACATTATTGAAGAGATTGTGGGTGAGATTCATGATGAATATGATGATGAAGAACGTACATACGTGGTCTTGAATGACCATACCTGGATATTTGAAGCGAAGACGCAGTTGACGGATTTCTATAAGATTGCGAAAGTAGACGAAGACGAGTTTGAAAAGGTGGTGGGAGATGCGGATACATTGGCGGGTATGCTGCTCGAAATTAAAGGTGAATTCCCGGCATTGCATGAGAAAGTGACTTATCACCATTATGAGTTTGAAGTGCTCGAAATGGATAGTCGTCGTATCCTGAAAGTGAAGTTTACAATTCTGCCGAAGGATATGGAAGGCTCGGAAGAGAAGGAATAATCTTGGAATCATAATTTTGAAAGCATAATCAAGCAAACGTAAGATGGCGTTATTTCTGCAACATAAGACGGATGATATACAGTGGGCTGTCTGGAAGATGGAAGAGTCTTTGGAGGTTCTGTTGGCTCTTTTGCCGGATGCGCGCAGAGTTTTCTGTGAACAGGAATTGAATCGTTTTGTCTCCGAACGCCGTAAGATGGAATGGTTGTCCGTTCGTGTTTTGTTGTATGCCATGTTGCAGGAGGATAAGGAAATCGGTTATTCTCCCGAAGGAAAACCGTATCTGACGGATCATTCTTTTTTCATCAGTATTTCTCATACGAAAGGTTATGTAGCTGTGATGCTTGCTTCTTTCACTCCGGCAGGCATTGATATTGAGCAATATGCTCAACGCGTTCACAAGGTATCCGATAGGTATATCCGTTCTGACGAACAAACGGAACCTTATCAGGGAGATATGACTTGGGGACTGTTATTGCATTGGTCGGCAAAAGAAGCTGTTTTTAAGCGGATGGAAAACGCTGACGCTGACCTTCGTAAACTCCGTTTGACGCATTTTATTCCTCAAGAGCAAGGAACGTTTCAGGTTCAGGAGTTGGCGACGGAGCAGCAGGAACTTTACTCTGTCGGTTATCGTATTTGTCCGGACTTTGTATTGACGTGGACATTGAATTGAATGGGGGAGGAAATGAAGTGCCTCTACCTGTTTCTCTTTTCTTTGTAATGTGTGATGTCTTGACATAATAAATAAACCCCGAAAGTTTGACTTTAACTTTCGGGGTTCACTTTATATTCGGACGCCCTCATGATTTTATGAACTCACGGCTTTTCAGACGGGTTCTTTTATGGTTGGTTTACTTCTCTTTTTTGTTAAGTCGGTAGCTCAATGCTCCTGACGGACATTTGCTGATTTGTGCAATTAATTCTTCCGTTGTCGCATTTTCTATTTGCACCCAGGGTCTTTCTTTAGGATGATAGACATTGGGTAGCATCTTTACACATATTCCGGCATGCTGGCATAATTCCGGTTTCCATACAATGGTCAGTTCACCATTGGTATATTCTATTTTCTTTTCCATATCTGTATTTATTTAATATGAATACCACGCATTACAATTCGTTTCCATTCCGGATGTTTGTGAATATATCCGGCTACAAACGGGCAAAGCGGTACCAGGCGTAAACCTTGTCGTTCAATGTCTGTCAGTGCTTTTTCTGCTAGTTGTGAGCCCACTCCCTTGCCGCCTAATGAGGCGGGTACTTCTGTATGTACAAGGTATATTTCTCCATTATTTGATTTGATATAGTCTATTTCGGCTATTTTGCCATCGATCTGAAATTCATACCGATGTTTTTCTTCGTTGTCTATTAATTTATAATCTTCTGCCATAATTTTACGTATTAAGTTCGATTATAATATAAACACTTGGGAAACACTTTTGTTTTATGCAAACAATTATTCTTGTTAATGGAGAAAGTATTGCCCGTTCATACTGGCACTGGTCTTTTCGATCCCTTTCTATTACTTCTTCAACTGATATTTGTTATTTTTTCTAAGTTTATAATCTTTCCAATTGAACTGTGAAATGTCTCATTAAAGGCGCTTCCCAGGCGATACGCACTCCGTGAGTGATGCTTTCTCTACGTTCATATACATTTTTGAGAGCGGCGGCTATTACATTCATGTGATTGTCTGTATATACTCTGCGGGGAATGGCGAGGCGGAGTAAATCAAGACCGTTAAAACGATTTTCATGAGTCACCGGATCACGGTCGGCGAGGATATAACCGATCTCACATCCGCGGATACCGGCTTCCAAATAAAGTTCTATGGTCAGCGTCTGTGCCGGGAATTCTTCTTTGGGAACGTGCGTCAGCACTTTAGGCGCATCAATGAAGATGGCGTGGCCTCCGGCCGGTCGTTGGTAAGGGATTCCGTATTCATCCAGTTTCTTTGCAAGGTATTCCACTTGCTTGATACGTGTTTCGAGATTGTCGAATTCCGTGTTTTCATCCAGGCCGATGGCAAGGGCGTTCATATCCCGTCCGTTCATTCCTCCGTAGGTGAGATAACCTTCGTATTGTACGCAGAAACCTTTTGCACCTTCATACCAGTCTGAACGTCGTGTGGCGATAAATCCACCCATATTGACGATTCCGTCTTTCTTGGCACTCATTGTCATGCCATCGGCTAGAGAGAACATTTCCCGTGTGATTTCTTTGATGGTTTTGTCTTGATAACCTTCTTCACGCATTTTGATGAAATAGGCGTTTTCGGCAAAGCGTGCAGAGTCGAAAAGTACGGGTTTGCCGTATTTGTCAGCAATGGCGCGTACTTCATGCAGGTTTTGCATGGATACGGGTTGTCCTCCGGCTGTATTGTTGGTGATGGTTACGATGATAAAAGGAATTCGTTCTGCATATTCTGTCAGGGCTTTCTGCAATTTATCAGGGTCTACATTTCCTTTGAACGGGATTTCCAGTTGGGTATGTTTTGCTGCATCGATAGTGCAGTCTAATGCGGTGGCATGGCGTCCTTCGATGTGTCCTTTGGTGGTGTCAAAATGTGAGTTGCCGGGTACAATGTCTCCTTCATGCACGAGATAAGAGAAAAGCACATTTTCTGCGGCACGTCCTTGATGGGTAGGTATGATATATTCAAATCCTGTCAGTTTCGTAATCATCTCTTTCAACTTAAAGAAAGAGGTTGCTCCGGCGTAACTTTCATCGCCTAGCATCATTCCCGCCCATTGACGGTCGCTCATCGCTCCGGTTCCGGAATCGGTGATGAGATCGATATAAACTTGTTCTGATTTGAGTTGAAAGACATTATAATGTGCTTCTTTAATCCATTGCTCGCGTTCTTCACGTGTGCTTTTCCGGATGGGTTCTACCATCTTTATTTTCCATGATTCAGCAAAAGGTAATTCCATTGTCGTAGATTTAATAGTTTTGAACGACGAATGTAGCTAAAATTTGTGTGATTAACAAATATATAGTGTCTTTTTGTTAGTGAGGGTTATTGGATTTACTTCTCTATGGGCTGGTAATATATCAAAATGTAGTGAGTAGATAGAAAGAGAGCCGGATTTCTTAAAAGAATATCCGGCCCTTTAAAATTATGCGGTCGATTGATGTTTAATCTCAACCAATCAAACAAGTTGGTTATTTAGTCTTCAATAGTGATACCGTCAAGACAGAAATAGGTTGGGGTCATTGCACCCCATTGGTCTTCTTTGGTAGTCTTGATATTGAATTTCAATCCCTCTGTTTCGCCTAATGAAGTTAGGTCTACCCATTTCCATGTAGTTACAAATTGGGTTCCTTCACCTAAAGTGCACTCTACACTTTGAGTTTTATCCATATTATAGATGATGATTTTGAAAGAATCTGTATTTCCAAATTTATCTTTTCCTTCGAATATAGAACTACCTTCCTTCATACTATTGTAAGCATAGACACAGTTTGTTAAATATAGTCCTTTTACTCTATAGGATTCCAATTTGTTTGAATTGTCGTGGTCTCTGAAACGGATTGCAGCTTCTTTATCAGAATTCTTTCCAATTTTATATCCGGCAGCTCCCACAATAACGTATGTATTATTGATTACTCCTTTTTTAGTGATAGCGCGATAATCATAAGTTGCGAAGTCTGGGCAATCTTTTTCTGTACAATTTGTAAATGCAAAACTATCTGAATAGAAACCGTATGTTGAAGATACACAGTCAAATTCAAAGATACCACTAGCGTCAGTTAATAGATTATATTTGTAGTTAGTTGTCCCCCAGTTGCTACTAACAGACCATGAATCATCCGGATTTTCTTGATCGCCCATATCAAGTGTATGAGTTTCGTAATTGGGCAGGCTAAGCACGTATGTTTTTACATCGTCATCATCGCTACAGCCACAAAATACAAATACTGATAACAGTAATAATAAAGATAATTTCTTCATGTTCTTTTCTGATTTTAGTTATTAATTAATTATTGATTATTTCTTGAAATGTAAGTTCTCAATGGTGGTAACTTCGGTTGATATTTCACCCATTTGTCCTGCATCCTGATTGACTGCGGTCATAATCTTCACGAAGTCGATTTGATCCAAATCTACTGATTTGCCATTACTATCCACAGCCCAATCTATCTTGAAATTACTTCCTTCCTTGCTGTTAGGATGGTTGTCTGCATATCCCCACGGATAGCAATATCCTACCCATAATCCATTCTCCAAAACGGCATTATCTTTTAGACGTGTTCCCTGGAATGTGATTTCATCACTTTCTATCCAAAGTGGATAATATGATTCCTGGTTATGGAAGCTGTTGCGGAAGATATATCCTTCGTTGCCTTGATTGTCTTTCCAAAAAACTTTTAGGTTGGCTGGATTCGGACGATGATAGGTTATCTCATATCCGCGTGTTTCAGTGTCTTTCCCGTATTCGCTTCCTTTCAATTCATACCACTCGTCGTCAGGCTTTCCATTGCCATTTACATCTTTAGATACAAATACGATTCCCGGTTCTGCACTTCCGCCCAATGCTCCTGTTCCGGTTTTGGAGTTATAGTAAGCATTGCCTTTTATCTTGAAGTCATATTCTCCTGTTACATTCGGGATGGATTGTGGGAATCCTAAAACAATGTAACCGCCGAATCCTCCCAATGTAAGGAGTGATTTTTGCTGGATTCTGCGGGTTGCTTCTTCTAGTATATCATCATAAGTAAAGCCCTCCTTATATGCTGAAGTGGTAGTGTTGATAAACTGTCCGGGAGCAGGGCGATATTCCCATACTTTATTGGCGAAAGCCAGAGGATTTTCCTTATCATCATCGTTGTCATCAATATCGCTTTGTGAGGCTTTGTCACTGAATGCAATAGTATTCGGATTAAGTCCGATATTGTTCAAACGGAACAGAAGTTGTCCTTGTTGGTTGAAACAAAGTAAGTCTCCATAGGTGGTGTAATCACGGGCTTCGGTGATATATACATTGTTGCTGTAAGGATTGATGTTGATGCCGTATGGCGTTTTTATCACTGTTCCGTCAGTTATGAAATTCTCACGGATTGTCTCTTCTGTTTTCAGATTGAACATCTTGATAGAAGAGGTCTGCGTGTTATAATTGTAATTGTATAGATAAGCAATCTCTCCATCGATGGCAAAGTTTTGTACTTTCTCGTTAGATTGAGTAACTTTGTTTGTCCGGCAGTCTATCTTGACGAAGTTATAATCGCCGGCTTCTACATCTTCGCCACGGGTGGCTACATAAACGGTTTCGTCCGGCCCTGCTACTATTTTACCGGGATTCGGGCCTACTGTTAGTTTGCTACTTTCTTTAAATGTGGCAATATCGACAACAGATACCGTGTTGTCTACACCCAGTCCTGATGAATAGTCCAACCCGCCGGAATTGGAAATATACAACTTTTCGTTTTGTACACAAATACCGTCGGGGTTGCGTCCCACTGATGTGATAGCTTCTATGGATAGGGAGGTTGTGTCTATACGTGCAACGGTTCCATCGTATGAACATACGTATGCCTTTTCTTTGTGAAAAGCGATGTAGCGTGGTTGACGGGAACTTCCGTTTTCTGCCAACATCTGAATCTGTTTCAATGAGCTTCCCGTACGAAAGTCTATCACTTCTACCGTACTGGAGATATTGACTATCACATATATCTTGCTTCCGTAGATAGCCATGTCATTGGCTGTGTCTCCTAATCCCCGGCGGTTGACTGCTTTGAAATAGTCACGAACCATTTGCTGGTTGCCAAAAGAAAAACGTGCCAGCGAGCTATTGTTCTGATTGAACAGTCCTTCGCATAATACATATAGTTCGGCGGTACCCGTTTCTGTCGGATCGCCTATAATGCCTGATGTGAAGGGTTTGTCCTCCATATCATCACATGCCACAAATAAGATTATGGATGACAGACAGCACGAGAATATATATATTAGTTTCCTTTTCACGTCAATATCTTACTTTATAATAGTTAATATCTTATTTTTATTGTCGCCCTTACGGATCGTCCGGGCATTGGGAAATATTTCACAATCTCGTAATTCTTATCCATCAGGTTCAATACTTCCACGCTGAAAGAGGTAGTGATTTTTCTGATCTGAAAGTCACGGTTTGCAGAAATGCTGTGGTCGCTATAACTATCCAATCGGTTTTCGGCAATGTTTTGTCCTAATGCATAGCGTTTTCCGGAAAAAAGGAATGAATAAGACAGATTGATCCACGGTGTTTCGACGCCTGCCTGTCCCGAAGCGGAGACGCGGGGAGTGTAGGCTATTTGATGTTTGTATGTCGATTCATACGTGTTCGGATCGGGCGGGGTGACATCTAAAGCTCGTTGGTATGTGTAGTTACCCGAGAGGTTGATGCGTATTTTATCCCAAGGTTGGAGGGACAGGCTTCCTGTGGCATCAATGCCTTTGATGTCAACTTCACCCAGGTTCTTCATACTCCATACGGCAAGGTTCTTGGTAGGGTAGGCGATGATTTTATCTGTCACCTTGTTATAATAGGCGTCAACGGTTACTGACAGATAGGGTAGGAACGGGCATACATTTTTATTGTATGTCAGTCCGATGTTGTATTGTTTTGCCTTTTCCGGCTTTAGTTGGGTGTTGCCTACTTCTTCGTAATATAAGTCGTTGAAACTTGCCAGACGGAAAATGTCTTTATAGAAGAAGCGGATGCGGAATTCTTCATGCTGGAAAGGTTTGAAAGCGGCACTTACATAAGGGGTTAGCTTACGGTGATTGCCGGCACTACCGCCTTTTTTCACATCTTCATTGATAACGGTTGCCAATGCGGATGCGGAGATTGTTAACCAGTCATTTACGTATTTTCCGGCGAATGCTGTCAGCCATGAGTAACGTGTGGGGTGTACAAAGTTGGCTAGATCGGCGTTCATGGTGTTGAGGCTTCCGTCTGTGGAAAGTGAGAAAGAGAGGTTGCTCAACAGTCTGTATAATACAGAAGCGGAAAGGTAATATTCCTGCTGGTAATAGCTGTTTTCTGTTTTCTTTAAAGAGTTCTTGGTATCGGGGTCCAGATAACGTTGATAGCTCCAATTCCACTTGGCAGAGGTTTGGAACACCCATTGCCGGCTGAATTCTTTCTTGTATTGACTTTGTATGAATGTGTTTTTATCCCACAAGTGTTGTGTGGAATGGTCGTTATAGAAGGTTGTAGCTTTGGGTAGTCCCCGGGAGGACTGAAAGTAGTAGGCTTTCAATCGCCATTGTTCTTTATCGGAGAAGTTGCCGTAAAGTCCGGCTTCGGCACGGAATGTCTGTACGTCTGTATTCTTTCGTTTTTCACGTGAGGACAGGTCTTCTGTCGCATTTCCATAATGTAGTGTGTACGGATAATGTCCGTCGGAGGACATCCATTCGCCATTGGCTGACATGCTCCATGTCTTATTGAATTGTTGCTCCAGTAGCAGGGAGGGATTGATTAACCCCCAGGAGCCGGTTTTGAAAGCTCCGGCTATATTGGTCTTTTTGCCTTTTGTGAATAGCGGCGTGAGTGTCTGTATATTCAATATGCCTGCTGACGCGAAAAAGCGGGCAGGTTGGAAGATGTTATCGCTTTGTCCGTTGTTTAGAGAAAGGCGGTCTACGTTGTCGAGCGAGAAACGTCCGATATCTATTTGTCCGGTTTGGCAGTCGGTCAGGGTGATTCCGTCATAACCGACAGCAGTATGTTGGGCTCCCAGGCTTCGTATGGATACTGTTTTCAGTCCGCCGATACCTCCGTAATCTTTTACGGTCACTCCGGCAAAGTGTTTCACCGCGTCGGAGACTTGCAGGGCGTGCAGGTTTTTCAGGGCGTCTTTGGAGAAGACTTGCAGGGGAGCGGTTGAGCGTACTTCGCGGGTCTGGTAGATATCTGATACTGTTATTTCGGGAATAGAATATGTATGTGTCGTATCTACCTTTTGCTGTTGTGCAAAAAGTGGTATGGATAAGAATTGGCAGCTGAATGCTGCAAAGATCACTTTATTAAATGTTCTTTTCTTCATTTATTCCTTTTTCAGTCTGTTACTGTTTAAAAGTGTCCGGGCGAAATCCCTTCGACCGGACACGCATAAATAAACTTGGCAGAGTTTATCCGTTTTAACACACTTTCTCTGAATCAGAGTGATGAATGAAATGATAGACGACTTGTCCGGTTCATTAGACTCAACGCTTTTTCCTCGAAAGCAGTGAAACTTATTTGCATGGTAGGTCTTCTGACTTATTCCTGTTACAAACGCCTTCCCGGATTGGTCTCCAGTGGCAATGAGTGAATTGCTTGTAACTTGTATGGAACTTACAGCAGCGGGACTGTTCAGGACTTGCACCTGATTCCCTTTTAATTGCTTCCCCCGCATGGGAGTCGCAAACCAATGCGCGACAAAGATAGGGAGTTTATTTGTTTTTTCCAAAGAGATGTTCTTTTTCTTTTGTCTTGATACGAAAGAGAAAGAACCAAAAAGAAAGAATCAAGGCTGCGTTTTTTCAGCTACTCCGGTGCTTCCTTCGGCTAAAGGGCAGAAACTCGCTACGCTCAAACAGTCTGCCCTTTTTGACGCTGAAGAAAACACCTGCGCTTGACGCTGAAAAAACGAGGCCGGGAGACCATGCGGGGTGTTTGTGGGGTGGGTGTGAGGTGTTCGTGGGGCTTTGGAGAAATGGTGACGCTATCCGATATAAATAGTGACGGTATATGGCAAGGATACCGTTAGTATCTTGAGCATATACCGTCACTATTTTTTGTATGTTAATCAAGTGCCTTATGTTGGTTCGTATGGTGTATGTTAATAGGGATTTTTGCTTATTTCTTATTGGCTTGTTTAATTTGTTGGTTCTTGTTTTGCCTTTTCTTGCGTATGTTAATCATTGCTTCTTATTAGCAGGTATTCTTCAACGGCTTGTGCGGTGGCGTCTTTTAGGAGTACGGTCTTTTCCTTGTTGAGAAGGTAGAGGGTGGGGATTGCCTTCAAGTCATATAGTTGTTGTTCTTTGATGGCGAATTTCTTGTCGTATCCGTTGATCCATTCTTTGGGGAATTCATTCAGGTGTTTTCTCCATTCGTCCAGTTCTTCGTCGGGATAGATGGAGAGGACTGTAAGTCTCTTTTGTTCCAGAAGTTGATTGATGATAGGGGCATTTTTCAGGGCGTCTATCGTTTCTGTGCAGGCGTGACAGCCGGGGTTGTTAATGAATAGGAGGATGTACTCTGCTTGCTGTTGGTAGAGGGAACCTTGTGCGCCGGAGGCTAATGTGTAGTTGAAGTTCAGGGCTTTGGTGCCGATACGGTTTTTCTGGGCTAATTCCCGGCGGGCTTTGGGACGTACTTTCTCTATTTCCTCTAACAGGGGGGAATCCAACATGGCGTCTAGTACGGGAATGTAGAATTCTTCGTTACGCATGGGGGAGTTAGGGTCATATAGATATTTATCTGCCAGGTCGGTGATGTAGGTGAATACTTTTTTGTCTACGTTCGTTCGTTCGATTGTTTTCCGCATGGCTTCTTGTGCGGTTTCCAAAGGGACGTGGTTCAGTATGTCGCAATAGTCCGCCCAGGCTTGTTCGGTCACTTCGGGATGGTGGATGTAATTGGTGTCGGCGAAGTTGACATTATCCCAATAGTGTTTTACTAGAAAATCTGCTCGTTGTTCGGGAGCTGTCATCATTGTGGGGATGGCAGGCAGGGTGATAGATTTAATAGTGTCTTGTACGGTTTCGTTTGTACTTTGGATGGAGGCGTTCCCGTTTTTGCATGAGCACAACAGGAGGAAGCATAAAACCGGAATAATGTTTATATTCATCTTCATAATTTGTTTTTTTACTTTGAGAGCAAAGGTAATTTCCTTTTTCCTTTATACAAAATAATCCTTTCTTTTTCTGTCTTTCTTTTGGTTTTGGGGTGCTGTTTTATGGGGGAGGTTATGAAGTATAAAATGTGCTGTTTTTAAGATAGTAAGGGGATGGGGAAGGATGAAAAAGAGGTTGATTAAAATGAAAATGGTATAAATAAATGTAAGAATATGCAGAATGTCGGTTTATTCTGTATGTATTTTATAGGAATATGCACTTTTTTTTCTAAATGGAGGCTTCGTTCCTCGGTGACAGACGCTCTGTTCATCGGTGAGGAAGGCTCTGTTTCTCGGTGAGGGAGGCTTCATTTCCCAGTGGGGAACTTGCGAAGGCTTGATTTTGCTTTTGGGGAGGGCTGGTTTGCTTTTCTTTGTGGATGGTTGGGTGATGATAAAAAGTGCTGGACTGGATGATGATCGGTAGTAAAAAGATGGTTGGTTGTGGAATTTGCTTTTGTTTTGATGGGAAATATGCAATTCGTGTAAAATGGTGAATTTTCTTGTTTGCAAATGCTGCGCTTATTGTATATGTTCTTGTCGAGAGGGGTGGATTATTCTCCTCTCTTTCGTTTAAATATTCCTTTTTTAAGGATGGTCGATTATATGTATGATGAAAGAATGTTGTTAACTGAATGATGCGTTGCTGTAATCGTTTGATTGCATGTGGATATTCCAACAAGCAAATGGAAACGATGAAGGAGAATATGGTCTGTATGGGCTCGGGCGGTTATTTTTCTTTTGCTAGTGTAAATACGAATTCCAGTCCGCCTCCTTGATTGTTCTTGGCGGAGATGTTGCCGCCGTGGATAATAACGGCGTTCTTTACAATAGCCAGTCCCAATCCTGTTCCTCCTAGTTTGCGTGAGCGACCTTTATCTACCCGGTAGAAGCGTTCGAAGAGACGGTTCAGATGTTCGGGTGATACACCTATACCAGTGTCGGCGAAGCTGAAATAGTAGAAATTCTCATCTTCACGGAAACAGTTGATATTTATCTGAATATTGCTTCCGGCGTATGCGATGGCATTGTCCATCAGGTTGCGGAAGATGGAATATAGCAATGAATAATTACCTTTGACTTGTATGCTCTTTTTCAGAGAGTTGATTACTGTGATATGCTTTTCGTCAAGTTCCAGAGATACTTCATTGATAATATTTCCGACCAGTACACTAATATCCACTCGTTCCATATCAATCATGCTGGCGGCTTCGTCCATGCGGGTGAGTACGGAGATGTCGCGTAGCAGTCGGCTCAAACGATTGCTTTGTGCATAACAACGTTCGAGGAATACGTTTATCTTTTCACGTGGAATATTCTCGTTACTGACAATGGTTTCCAGATATCCTTGGATACTGCTGACAGGAGTTTTCAATTCATGGGCGATATTTTGGGTCAGTTGGCGTTTGAGTCTTACTTGTTCTTCTTCTTGGGTGACGTCGTTGATGGAAATTTCAAAGCTGGCATCCTGGAAGATGATACATTCAACGATAAATGTCCGCCCGTTCTTGTTGATGGTAACTGACATTCGTTTTTCGCCTTTTCCTCTCGAGCGTTCCTGCTGATTCTTATTGATAAAATGAATAATCTCTTTTAGTTCGCTGATGGCAAAGACTTCTTCTGTTGTTTCCAGATTGGAGTCCGAAATCAGGTTACTGTATTGAGTGAAAAGATTGTTGACTAGAATTTCTTTCTTGTCTTTTGTGAATATACCCAGTCCTTCGTGTGAAATCTGGAGGTGGGTAATCAGCTTTTCACGTTCGATGTAGAGAGCTTCTTTGGTTTCGTGCAATCGTTTGTAGATTTGAATAATATGTTGCGAGATTTCTCCCAGTTCGTTATGCGGAAAAGCGGATTGCATAGCCATTTCAATAGGCTCGTTGCGGTCGGCACGCATGGCAAATTCACGGAGCTGGCTGATGGAAGTGCCCAGTTTGTTGGTGAATTTATAGAAGATAATCATTAATAATAAGGTCACGATGATGGTAAACCATAGATAGTGCGGATCTGCTTGCAGGTTGTTGATGAGGCTGACGTTATAAGGCAAAGCCGAACGGACAATATAATCTTTATAACGAGTGGCCGAATAAAAATAGGGAACTCCGGTTGTTTCCGAAGTACGGCGTACGTCATATCCGTTACCATGCTTTATCGCTTTCTGTACTTCCGGACGATTCAGATGGTTTTCTATTTGGTTATTATGACTTGGATAGCTGTCGTAAACAACATTTCCTTCTGCGTCAATAAGGGTCACACGCAAGTCTTCCAGAATATGTTTGTCGATATAACCGCTGATTATTTCGCTATCAAGAGGTTGCTCTTCCAATTGTTCGTAGAGTCTGCTGTTGTAATCTTGCAGTTTTGTATTTAGCAGTTCTATTTTATATTCCCGTTCACGTTGATACTGGTACGCAATAAAACAAATGGCAAATACCAGAAATAGTGAAATAACCGAAAGAAACAGCTTCCGGCTGAAAGAAAGAAAATGTTTTTGAGTTACAGGCAGGTTCATAATAATTACTTAATTCGGTATTATTACTTATTCAGCTTCAAAACAGTATCCGTATCCGAGACGGGTGACAATACGTTTGCCGTATATACCTATCTTTTTACGTAAACGGGTGATGTTTACGTCGATGGTACGGTCGAGCACATACACTTCGTCACTCCAGATACGGGCTAGAATGTCTTCGCGTGAGAATACGCGTCCCTTATTCTGTACCAGTAGAAGCAATATTTCAAATTCTTTTTTAGTCAATGGCACTTCTTCTTCGTCGATACTTACTTTCTTCTTTGTGATGTCAATAACGAGCGACTGATAAGTAAGACGTTCGGGTGCTCTTTCCGTTTCCGTTGTTACCGTACGTCTTAATACTGCTTTCACACGGGCAATGACTTCACGCAGCGAGAAAGGTTTTGAAATATAATCGTCCGCTCCCAGATTGAATCCGGTCACAGTATCGTTTTCGGTATCTTTTGCCGTGATAAAGATGATAGGCACTTTTGCTGTTTTCTTGTCTTTCTTCAAGATGTTAGCCATTTTGAATCCGGAGATTTCTCCCATCATCACATCGAGGAGAATTAAGTGATAACTGCTGATATCCATCTTCATTGCCTCTTCGGCAGAGTTTGCTGTATCAACCTCATAACCTTCGTTTTCAAGATTGAATTTCAGAATCTCACAGAGGTCTTCTTCATCGTCGACAACTAAAATACGGTAATCGTTCATAAGATATATGTATTAATGTGATATGACAAAGTTACGTTTTTATTTTATCCTTTGCAAAGATGAGGAGACTTTGTTACGGGCAGATGAAACAGACGTTACAATCGTGTTACATTCTGTGAATTCCGGGAATTGATACGGAATATGGAAGTTTTTGTTGATTGTAAGAGGAAAAAACGCTCGCTATTTGTTATCTTTGTTAGCGAGATACAATAGAAATGTTTGACTATAGAAACTACAAATAATGATAAAAATTGACTTAAAACGACATCGGAAGGAAATAATAGGATCTGTTGTAGTACTGTTAATTCTCCTTGGCGGTATGTCTGTGTTTAAATATACTTCATTCAATTCCGGTTTTGAGATTGTAGACGATCTGGGAGGGAATATATTTCCTTCGGCGATTCTGTCTGTTGCCACCACCGATGCACAAGTGATTGTTCCGTCAGATTCAACGTATTTGGGAAATCCGAAGTCGTGTATTGCCGTTCGGTTGAAATCGAAGACAGCTTATAGTCGTGTGCGGATTGAAGTAGCCGAAACGCCTTTTTTCTCCCGCTCGGTGTCGGAATTTGTATTAAACAAGCCCAGAACGGAATATACGATTTATCCTGATATTATCTGGAATTATGAGGCACTGAAAAATGAGGTGCAGGCAGAGCCGGTAAGCGTAGCCATCACAGTGGAGATGAACGGAAAAGATTTGGGACAACGGGTGCGTACTTTTTCAGTGCGTAGCATTAATGAGTGTCTGTTGGGGTATGTGGCCAACGGAACTAAATTCCATGATACCAGTATTTTCTTTGCGGCTTATGTCAATGAAGAGAATCCGATGATCGATCAGTTGCTTCGTGAAGCATTGAATACTCGGATTGTTAATCGCTTTCTCGGTTATCAAAGTAAGGCTAAAGGGGCGGTAGACAAGCAGGTATATGCCCTTTGGAATATATTGCAGAAACGTAAATTCCGTTATAGTTCTGTTTCCAATACCAGCCTTTCGAGCAATGTTGTTTTCTCGCAGCGTGTCCGTACGTTTGATGATGCACTGGAATCTTCACAGATTAATTGTGTGGATGGGAGTGTGTTGTTTGCGTCGTTGCTTCGCGCCATTAATATTGATCCTATTCTGGTACGTACACCGGGGCACATGTTTGTAGGATACTATACGGATAATTCGCACACGAATAAAAACTTCCTGGAGACAACGATGATTGGTGATGTTGATCTGGATGATTTTTTCCCGGATGAACAACTGGATTCTACAATGGTAGGCAAATCGCAGAATGAGATGTCGTTACTGACTTTCGAGAAATCGAAGCAGTATGCTAATAAGAAGTATAAGGAAAACGAAGAAGGAATCCATTCCGGAAAGTTGAATTATATGTTTTTGGAGATTTCTAAAGAAGTGCGGAGGAAAATACAGCCGATAGGAAAATGAAGAATTAAAAATGAAGAATGAAGAATATCCTTGCGGTATACTTGCATAGCGCAGCAAAATTCTTCATTCTTCGTTCTTCATTCTTCATTATTAATTCGTATTTTTGCCCAAGTAATCATTTTTAATATAAAAGGATGCAAGGCAAGAAATTTATCTCTCCCGGAGCATGGTTTTCTATGAACTATCCATCAGACTGGAATGAGTTTGAAGATGGCGAAGGCTCTTTTCTTTTCTATAATCCCGATGTATGGACGGGAAATTTTCGTATATCCGCATTTAAAGGAAAAGCCGGTTATGGTAAAGATGTCATCCGGCAGGAACTGAAAGAGAACGATTCGGCTTCGTTGGTGAAAGTCGGAACGTGGGAATGTGCGTATAGCAAAGAAATGTTTCAGGAAGAGGGGACTTATTATACTTCCCATTTGTGGATTACAGGAGTTGACGATATTGCTTTCGAATGTTCTTTTACTGTACCTAAAGGCGGAGTTGTGAAGGAGGCGGAAGATGTAATTGCTACTTTGGAGGTGCGCAAAGAAGGGCAGAAGTATCCTGCTGAACTGATCCCGGCCCGTCTTTCTGAAATCTATTTGATTAATGAAGCGTACGAATGGGTGGTATCTACCGTGAAGCAGGAATTGAAAAAAGATTTTCAGGGAATAGAAGAAGACCTGGAGAAACTTCAGCAGGTGATTAATAGCGGTAAGATTGGCTCGAAAAAGAAAGAGGAATGGTTGGCAATCGGCATCACAGTCTGTATAATTCTGACGAATGAAGTGGAAGGTATGGAATGGAAAACGTTGATTGACGGTAACCGGGAAGCTCCTGTATTACAATATAAAGACCGTATCATCGACCCGCTGAAACTGGCATGGAGTAAAGTAAAGGCAGGAGAACCTTGCGACATTATTGAAGAGTATAAATCCGTGATTATTAATCACTAATCACTAACCAACTAATTACTAAATTACGTGGCTGTACCTTATTTACAGATAGATAACCTGACCAAGTCCTTCGGTGACTTGGTTCTTTTTGAAAATATATCTTTTGGCATTGCTGAAGGCCAGCGTGTAGGATTGATAGCGAAGAACGGCAGCGGAAAAACTACTTTATTGAATATAATCGCCGGAAAAGAAGGTTATGATAGCGGTAACATTGTTTTCCGTCGTGACCTCCGGGTGGATTATCTGGAACAAGATCCACAGTATCCCGAAGAGTTGACCGTGCTTGAAGCCTGTTTCCATCACGGTAACAGTACCGTGGAATTGATAAAAGAGTATGAACGTTGCATGGAGACTGAAGGTCATCCGGGATTGGAAAATCTTCTGGCGCGTATGGATCAGGAAAAAGCCTGGGAATATGAACAGAAAGCCAAGCAAATTCTTTCGCAACTCAAAATCCGCAACTTCGACCAAAAAGTGAAGCAACTGTCCGGTGGACAGTTGAAGCGTGTTGCTTTAGCCAATGCGTTGATTACCGAGCCGGATTTGCTTATCCTTGATGAGCCTACCAATCACCTGGACTTGGATATGACCGAATGGCTGGAAGATTACCTGCGTCGTACCAATCTTAGTTTGCTGATGGTAACGCACGACCGTTATTTCCTTGATCGTGTTTGTTCGGAGATTATCGAAATAGACAATCAACAAATCTACCAATATAAAGGTAACTACAGTTATTATCTCGAGAAACGTCAGGAACGTATCGAAGCTAAAAGTGTAGAAATAGAACGTGCCAACAACCTTTACCGTACGGAACTCGATTGGATGCGCCGGATGCCGCAGGCACGCGGGCATAAAGCCCGTTACCGGGAAGATGCTTTTTATGAATTGGAAAAGGTGGCAAAGCAACGTTTCAACAATGATAATGTGAAGCTGGAGGTGAAAGCATCCTATATCGGTAGTAAGATATTCGAGGCCGATCACTTGTTTAAGAGCTTCGGTGACTTGAAGATACTGGATGATTTTTCTTATATCTTTGCCCGCTATGAAAAGATGGGCATTGTGGGAAATAACGGAACAGGTAAATCTACTTTTATCAAGATATTAATGGGGCAGGTTGCGCCCGACAGTGGAACGGTGGATGTTGGTGAAACTGTTCGTTTCGGCTATTACTCGCAGGATGGCCTTCAGTTCGATGAACAAATGAAGGTGATTGATGTAGTGCAGGATATTGCCGAAGTGATTGAACTGGGTAATGGAAAGAAACTGACTGCTTCGCAATTCTTACAGCATTTTCTGTTTACTCCCGAAACGCAACATAGCTATGTGTATAAGTTGAGCGGGGGCGAGCGCCGTCGTCTTTATCTGTGTACCATCCTGATGCGTAACCCTAACTTCCTGGTGCTTGACGAACCTACCAACGACCTCGATATTATCACTCTGAACGTGCTTGAAGAATATCTTCAAAATTTCAAAGGTTGTGTGATTGTTGTTTCTCACGACCGCTACTTTATGGATAAGGTAGTAGACCATTTGATGGTATTCAATGGGCAGGGAGATATTCGCGACTTTCCCGGAAACTACAGTGACTATCGTGATTGGAAAGACGCGAAAGCTCAAAAGGAGAAAGAAGCTGAAAAGCCGCAGGAAGAAAAGACTGCTCGTGTCCGCCTGAATGACAAACGCAAGATGAGTTTCAAGGAAAAGCGAGAGTTTGAGCAATTGGAAAAGGAGATAGCAGAATTGGAAACAGAAAAAGCACAGATTGAAGAACTCTTATGTAGCGGTACCCTTTCTGTTGACGAATTGACAGAGAAATCGAAACGTTTGCCTGAAGTCAATGACCTGATTGATGAGAAAACAATGCGATGGCTGGAACTTAGTGAAATAGAAGGCTGATTTGTGCCATTGTATCACTAGAATAGCCTGATAATGATAATAACTTTGATAATATATCCCAGACAACATATAACCTTGTATGACAAACCTAACCAATTATCATAGCCACTGCCTGTTTTGTGACGGACGCGCCAATATGGAAGATTTTATTCGTTTTGCTATTAGCGAAGGATTTACTTCCTATGGCATTTCTTCCCATGCTCCACTGCCGTTTTCTACTGCATGGACGATGGAGTGGGATAGAATGGATGATTACCTTTCCGAATTTTCCCGTCTGAAGAAGAAATATGCAGATAAAATAGAGCTTGCCATTGGTCTTGAAATAGATTACCTGAACGAAGAAAGCAACCCTTCTTTACCCTGTTTTCAAAAACTACCACTTGACTACCGGATAGGTTCCGTACATATGTTGTACTCTCCGGAAGGAAAAATCGTAGATATTGATACTCCGGCAGATCTTTTCCGTCAATTGGTAGACAAGCACTTCGATGGTGACTTGGATTCTGTTGTCCACCTTTACTATAAGAACCTGCTTCGTATGGTAGAATTGGGAGGATTTGATATTGTCGGTCATGCTGACAAGATGCATTATAATGCTTCCTGTTATCGTCCGGGATTATTGGATGAACCGTGGTATGATGCGTTGGTTCGCAAATATTTCACCGCCATTGCCGAATATGGCTATATCGTTGAAATAAATACTAAATCTTATCACGATTTAGGAACGTTCTATCCCAATAAACGATATTTTTCATTCCTGAAAGAACTAGGTATCAGAGTACAGGTGAACAGTGATGCGCATTATCCGGAACGGATTAATAATGGACGTGCCGAGGCATTGGCTGCTTTGAAGAAGGCAGGTTTTACTTCAGTTGCAGAGTGGCATAATGGAAAATGGGAAGAAAGAGAAATTGAATAAAGAAATAGAATTTAGTCAATCTCCAAAGTGCCTCCTTAATAAACTGATAATTTATTTTGTTTATTAAGGAGGCGCTTTCTTTAAGGATGTTTTGAGATGTTATTCAGTTCTTTTGCAAGCATTTGCCTGGAAAAACTCGTTCAATGTATCTTCATAGTTACCATGAAGCATAATATGATGATTTCCCAATGGATTCTTCAGAAAATACTCGGCTGGAGTATTCATGCGGATGCGTACTTGCGTGCGGCACATATTAATATAATTGGTATTTTCAGTCAATGTTCCAGTAGATAAGTAATATTCGTCCAGACATTCACCGCCGCATTTTATAATCGTTACGTCTCCTGTTGGAAGTAACCCTTGTATGGCAATTCCTTTTTCTGTTTCAAAATGATTGCGGATAATGTATCTCTCCGTTTGTTTGAGTCCTATGGTGCAGTGTGCTAATATCAGCTCGTTCGTACGGGAATTAATCATGGAAGGATTTGCCATAAATCCGTCCTTGCCCGTAAGCGCTTTCACTGCTAATAGCGTAAAAATAGATTGAAGATCGCCTTCACAACCTGCTATTATCCCGTCATCATTCAATAAAGATAATGCCACGCATCCGGTAGTGTCGATTTGTTCAATCAATTTAAAGCAGCTCAATGTCAGTGCTTCCAGATTTTCTTCCTGACACACCTTTTTAATAGCCCGGTACAGCCTCATGGATTTGATTAAATCTTCGGGAGTTCCTTCGCGGCAGGCAAGAGCTTGCGATGCTACAGCCGCACATGACGCTCCGACTTGATCATCCGTTATTTGTTGAAATTGTTCATAAATCCGTTCCAATGGAATATCTACATATTCAATTCCCCAACGACGTTTTGCCAACAGGTAGTCTACGTTACTGGCAACTAACCAGGAAGAAGGAGTTCCGATGACTCCGATACGTTTGCCGAATAAGGAACGTTGTGCACGGAAATTATTATAAAGTGTATGAATACGCAGGATGATAGCAGGTAATTCGCCATGTAGTATTTCGCTCTTCATTCCACGTCCCCGTAACCATGTGGAGATTTCCAATGCGGCAGCAAGAGAGTTCTGCATGCCGTCTGCCAGTAAAATGGCAGGGCGGGGGAGGTTTTCGAATTGCTGTATGACCAGTCTTTCCACCCCACCGGTAGCGATAAAAATGATTTTGAAATCATCACTACTAAGCTTGTCCATATCTTGATAATCGACGAGCTTTACGGTATAATATTTTTCAATTTCGCTTAAAATAGCTTCGTGTGAGCTACGTAGCGAGACTTGTTTGTGAAGGATTGAAGCAAATGAGATAAGGTGTATGGTCATTATGATATTGTTTTAAGTTTTCCGTATGACAAATGTATAGCTTTCTTTTCAAATTACCATAACGATTTTAACCTTGCTAAGGTTTTTAAAGTTTTTATGTCTCTGTATTCAAATTATTGCGTACATTTGCAGCTCCAAGTAGAAAAAGTAAATAGTAATTAAGTAATTTGTAGTTAAAATTATGCCAACCATATCCATTCGCGGAAACGAGATGCCTGCATCTCCTATCAGAAAGCTGGCTCCTTTGGCAGACGCTGCCAAGCAACGTGGAGTCCATGTGTTTCACCTGAACATCGGACAGCCTGATCTGCCCACTCCTCAGGCCGCGATTGACGCGATACGCAATATTGACCGGAAGGTATTGGAGTATAGTCCAAGTGCCGGTTATCGTAGCTATCGCGAGAAATTAGTAGGATATTATGCGAAATTCAATATCAACCTTACAGCAGACGATATAATCATTACATCAGGAGGTTCGGAAGCCGTACTTTTTTCCTTCCTTTCCTGCCTGAATCCGGGAGATGAAATAATCGTTCCGGAACCGGCTTATGCTAACTATATGGCATTTGCAATCTCTGCCGGAGCAAAGATTCGCACCATTGCTACGACCATTGAAGAGGGCTTTTCCCTTCCGAAAGTAGAGAAGTTTGAAGAACTGATTAATGAGCGTACCAAAGCGATTCTTATTTGTAATCCCAACAATCCTACCGGTTATTTGTATACCCGTCGTGAAATGAATCAGATTCGTGACCTTGTAAAGAAGTACGATTTGTTCCTTTTCTCCGATGAAGTATATCGTGAATTTATATATACCGGTTCTCCTTATATCTCTGCCTGCCATTTGGAAGGTATTGAGAATAATGTGGTATTAATTGACTCCGTATCCAAACGTTATTCAGAATGTGGTATTCGTATTGGTGCGTTGATAACCAAAAACAAGGAGATACGCGATGCTGTCATGAAGTTCTGCCAGGCTCGTTTGAGTCCTCCATTGATCGGACAGATTGCTGCAGAGGCCTCTTTGGATGCTCCGGAAGAGTATTCTCGTGAAACGTATGATGAATATGTAGAACGTCGTAAATGCTTGATTGACGGTTTGAACCGTATTCCCGGTGTTTATTCACCCATCCCGATGGGCGCTTTCTATACAGTAGCGAAACTCCCGGTAGATGATTCCGACAAGTTCTGTGCATGGTGCCTCTCTGATTTTGAATATGAAGGTCAGACGGTATTCATGGCTCCGGCTTCCGGTTTCTATACCACTCCGGGTTCCGGCATTAATGAAGTTCGTATTGCTTACGTATTGAAGAAAGAAGATTTAACCCGTGCGCTTTTTGTCTTGCAGAAGGCCTTGGAAGCATATCCGGGAAGAACAGAATGAAATTTAAGTATTAAGTATTAGGTATTAAGTATTAACCGTAGCTTCTTGTGTGTTTGCTCGTGTGTATAATTGCCTAATACTTTATGTCTAATACTTAATACTTTATACTTAATACTTAACCCAATGTCTCTATCACTTTTCATAGCTCGGCGTATCTATCGTGAAAGCGATGGCGGAAAGCAGGTGTCACGTCCTGCGGTCCTCATTGCCATGGCGGGTATTGCTATTGGTTTGGCTGTGATGATTATTGCGGTGGCGGTAGTTATCGGGTTTAAAAGTGAGGTGAGAAATAAAGTCATAGGATTCGGGTCACATATTCAGATAACTAATCTGGATGCGGTCAGTTCTTACGAAACTCATCCGATTGTGGTAGGAGACAGTATGATGACTGCTCTTGCTGATTATCCGGAGATAAGCCATGTGCAGCGTTTCTCTACCAAACCGGGTATGATTAAGACCGATGACGCTTTTCAAGGAATGGTGTTAAAAGGGGTAGGTCCGGAGTTCGACCCCCATTTTATAAAAGAGTATTTGGTAGAAGGGAAGATTCCTGTTTTCAGTGATTCAGTATCTACCAATCAAGTGCTTATCTCGAAAGCGTTGGCAACTAAAATGAAGTTGAAACTGGGAGATAAGATATATACCTATTATATACAGGATGATATTCGCGCTCGTCGCCTGACGATTGCCGGAATTTATCAGACGAACTTCTCCGAATACGACAACCTCTTTTTACTGACGGATCTTAATCTGGTGAATCGCTTGAACGGTTGGCAACCGGAACAGGTGACCGGTGTGGAATTACAGGTGAAAGATTATGATAAACTGGAAGATATAACCTATGAGATCGCAACTGATATTGACAACAGGCAAGATGACCTGGGAGGTGTGTATTATGTGCGTAACATCGAACAACTGAATCCTCAAATCTTTGCCTGGCTTGATTTATTGGATTTGAACGTATGGGTGATTCTGATTTTGATGATAGGAGTTGCCGGCTTCACCATGATTTCCGGTTTACTGATTATTATCATCGAACGCACCAATATGATTGGGATTTTAAAAGCATTAGGAGCCAATAATTTCACGATTCGCAGAACCTTTCTTTGGTTTGCAGTCTTTTTGATTGGCAAAGGCATGCTTTGGGGCAATGCTATTGGTTTGGCATTCTGTATTCTTCAATCTCAAATCGGACTCTTCAAACTTGATCCGGAGACTTATTATGTAGATACTGTCCCGGTATCTTTTAATGTTTTACTTTTTATCTTGATTAATTTGGGCACTTTGTTTGCTTCTGTATTGATGTTGATTGGCCCCTCTTTTTTAATCACTAAGATCAATCCGGCAAGCTCCATGAGATACGAATAATCCTCTTTTTTTCTACCTGTTTTCTACTGCAAAAATAATTTAGTCCGTTGCGTGATGTGGAGTGAATAATATGTCTATATTTGCGCCCAATTTACTTAATATCCTCTTGTAGGTTTAATTTTTAACCATTATGAATAATGTGTTAATCCTGTTGGATAATCTGGATGACTGGAAACCGTATTACGAGACAAGTAGTGTCCTGACTGTTTCCGACTATCTGAAAAACAAGCCGGTAGAAAAAGACCGGAAGTTAGTTATTAATCTTAGCGATGATTACAGTTATAACTCCGAAGGGTATTACTGTTCATTGTTAGCTCAAACGAGAGGACAGAAAGTCATTCCGGATGTTGATATAATCAACAAGTTGGAGACCGGGACGGGTGTTCGGATGGATCGTAGTCTGCAAGCCCTCTGTTACCAGTGGATACAGAAGAACAATGTCAAAGACGACATTTGGTATCTGAACATTTACTTTGGCAAATGTAGAGAGAAAGGTCTGGAACGGATTGCACGATTTATTTTTGAGAATTACCCTTGTCCATTATTGAGGGTGGCTTTGAATACTCATCCCAGAAATCAGATCGAAAGTATTCAATTTCTTCCTCTGAATCGGCTCAATGATGAAGAGCAGGATTTCTTTGCCAACACATTGGATAACTTTAATAAGAAAATATGGCGTGCGCCTAAGTCGGCGAAGGCTTCCCGTTATAGTTTGGCTGTATTGGTTGATCCGCAGGAAAAGTTTCCGCCCAGCAACAAAGGTGCTCTGCATAAATTGACTGAAGTTGCCAAGAAAATGAATATTCATGTGGAAATGATTACGGAAGATGACGCCATCCGTTTGCTCGAATTTGATGCCTTGTTCATTCGTACTACAACATCATTGAATCATTATACATTCCATTTGTCGCAATTGGCTGCACAAAACGGAATGGCCGTTATTGACGATCCGCTTTCCATCATCCGTTGTACGAACAAAGTATACCTGAAAGAACTTTTTGAAAAGGAAAAAATTTCTGCTCCTAAGTCAACGCTGATTTTTCAGTCAAACGATCATTCGTTTGAGCAAATCAGCGAACAGGTGGGGGCTCCTTTTATTCTGAAGATACCGGATGGGTCTTATTCTATTGGCATGAAAAAGGTTTCGAATGAGGAAGAACTGCAAGCAAGTCTGAAGATGCTGTTTGAGAAGTCGGCTATCTTACTGGCACAGGCATTTACTCCTACGGAGTTTGACTGGCGTGTCGGCCTGTTGAATGGGGTACCGCTGTATGCCTGCAAATATTATATGGCAAAAGGACATTGGCAAATTTACTGCCACTATGATTCGGGCAGAAGTCGTTGCGGACTGGTAGATACGATTCCTATTTATCAGGTGCCTCGGGTAGTGTTGGATACAGCCGTTAAAGCTGCGAATCTGATCGGAAAGGGATTGTATGGAGTCGACCTGAAAATGGTAGATGATAAAGCCTATGTTATTGAAATCAATGATAATCCGAGTATCGATCACGGGCTGGAGGATGCTATCATCGGTGATGAAATGTATTACCGGTTACTGAATCATTTTGAGCAGGCCTTGGAGGCGAAACATTATTGATGATGGAGACGGGTTTATTTGTTCGTAAAGCACAGCAAAGTGATATTCCTGCTATTTTGGAAATAGAATGGGAATGTTTTCGGGAAGATAGCTTTTCGAAAGAACAGTTTGCTTATCTGATAAGCCGCTCGAAAGGAACTTTCTATGTAATGATGGAAGGGGATAGGGTAATCGCTTATGTCTCCTTATTATTCCATAGTGGAACTCGTTATCTAAGGATCTATTCGATAGCTGTCCATCCGGATTTCAGAGGGAAAGGATTGGGACAGGCATTGATGGACCAAACGATTCGGACAGCTAACGAATGTAAGGCTGCTAAAATTACTTTGGAAGTGAAGGTGACGAACGCTGCCGCTATTGCGCTATATATGAAAAATGGCTTTATTCCGGCAGGAATAAAGCCATGCTATTATCATGATGGTTCGAATGCTATTTATATGCAACGGTTGATTCCATGAATTCATCTTCTCATGAAATCTCCTTTTCCTCGAAAGAATCGGCAAATCTTGAAATTCAGCGACTGTATAGGTTGGAGAAGGTCGAATACCGGTAATGAGAAATAGTATTTCCGGTTTCCTCCCATTTCTCTGGCTGTTTGGTTAATAACGACAATTTGCATGATGAAGCGTAGTAACCAGATTAACAGTGCGATGCCTGCGACTAACCAATGAGAATTGAGGACGCCGGATGCGATGCCTGCTATACAGGAAACATAGAATAACAGACGGGAGAAAGTCTCAAATCCCAAAAGGTATCGTTGTATTCCCTGATAATATCTTGCGGTCGCCATATAGCTTATTTTTTCCTCTTTCCATTCTTTGTATCGGTACACAGGATTTATCCGTGTGGTGGCGTTGATGTCTGTTTCGACGCGGGTATTTGAAGGAGTTGCCAACTGGTTGATGAATAGGTCATCCTCTCCACGTTGCAGGTTCAGGTATTTGGAGAATCCTTTCTGTTGGAAAAACAACTCTTTCCGGTAAGCTAAGTTACGTCCGATACCCATATATGGTTTTCCGGCTAAAGCGAATCCCAGATAACGCAAGGATTGGAAGAGGGTATCAAATGCGGTACGTTTGTGCAACCATCCTTTTGTACGGTCATAGCCGCTATATCCCAATACGATTTGAGTCTGCGGAGTAAAGTTGCGTGCCATTAACTTTAACCATTGGTTACTTGCCGGCATACAGTTTGTTTCTGTAAATACCAGCCAATCATGTTTACTGGCTTTAATGCCTAATGTCAGGGCCAGTTTTTTATGACTGATATAGCGTGCGCTTTCAGGGGTAAAACTATGGTAAAGATGAGGATATTTTTCTTCCATCATTCCCAGTATATCCTCGGTTTCATCTGTGGAAGCATCGTTGATGACAATCACCTCGAATTGCGGATAATCCTGTTCCAGAATGGCTGGCAGGATTTTACGCAGGTTTTCAGCCTCATTGCGTGCGCAGAGAATTACGGAAAGTGGAGGCAGTTCTCGTGAAAAATGTACCTCTTCTTTGCGTACAGCCTTATTATGGGCATGTATCCGATTGTACAGGCCAAAATAATAGATGAGCTGAATGATAAAAAGAATACCTGCCGCTGATAAAAGAATCAGTTCGACAGTATTGAATGTAAATGTTTCCATCAAATTTTAGTGTCGTTTTTACAACGGCAAAAGTACACAATTTTTCGGTAGTTCCGTCATCTCGACGGGAGGTTATTTCGTAAGTCCAGATATTCTTTTTTAAACATATCTACAAAAAGAAAGAATAGCGAAAGCAATAACGGGCCGAAGATCACTCCCATGAACCCAAATAACGGCAGACCGATGACTACTCCGAAAATGGTGATAAGCGGATGTGTATCTGCCATTTTCTTTTGAAGAATAAACCGAATCAGGTTATCTGACTGTGATACGACGATGGCTCCGTATGCGGCAATCCCGATGGCGTTGAACCAGTCTCCGCTTATAGCCAGATAAGCGGCTACGGGAAACCATACCAATGCAGTGCCCACCATCGGAATAATGGTTGCAAAGCAGGTCAGGAATCCTAATAATAAGATGTTGGGTGCTCCGAAAAGAAGATAACCTATCGTGGCTACTCCTCCCTGAATGATAGCCAGCAAGGGAATACCGATGGCATTGGAACGAACAATCATATTGATTTCGTGGATTACTTCTTGAGTATTGGTCTCGTTAAATGGCAGAATATCGTTGACGTATGCTTCCATTTTTTTTCCTCCGATCAACATGAAATAAAGTACAAAGATCATGACGAACAGGTTGATGGCGAGACTGCTGATACTCTCCATTATGATTTGTCCGATACGGGGAAGTATGGAGACAATGAATGTCAATGTATCTTTTCCTAATACATCATATCCTGTTTTCTCTTTGATAAATTCGGCTACTTGTTGGATCGGTGCGATATACGTTTGTGGGTCCAGATTGATATCTTGTAGTTTATTTACTACCATCCAGACGGTCAGTCCCAAAGGAATAAGGAAGACAAAAATAGTTTCTGCGGTAATCAGTAAAGCACTTAGGCTACGTTTTAGCTTTCGTTTTTCTACCAGATATCTCATCTGTCCGCGTACAAGAATATAAATAGTGAGTGCTCCCAATAATCCTCCCAGGAATGGAGTGATTTGTCGGAAGATGATGATCCCCATAAATAGGATGATGACGATGAGGGAATATTTCCAGTATTGTTCTTTGGTGCTCATATCATGTGAAATTTGTTTATATAATGAACAATTAAGGTATAGGAAAGGTTTGTTTTATGGTGAGATAACGAAATGAAAACAGTTTGGTTTCATTGAGCGGATATTCGTTAATATCCAATTGATTTATGTTAAATGTTAACGGATTGGTTGTTTCTATTAAACCATGTTATAAGATACACTGCTTTGACCTGAAAATTTGGAGATAACCGAAAAGCTCGTATCTTTGTAGTGTGTTTTTCATAGTATTAGATTTAAGGTTAACAAAGATTGGCTGTCTGGGATAGATAGCCTTTTTTTATGTTATATATTCTGCTCTGTTTGACTATCCTCTTGGTTTTTCACAAAAAGCATTTGATTCCCACGTCCCACTTTACAGATTATGCCTTCTTTGGCAAACCGCTTTAAATCCTCTAATGCTTTATTTTTCAGTCGTCCGGTCAGTTCGGTATATGTGGTGCGTGTGATGAATCCATATCGGTTGACGTGTTCAAGTAGTCTTCTTTTCAGTTCTTCGTCATCCAGTTGGCTTGAAGCTTGGAAAAATAGTTTTTGAGCCCGTTCCAGTTTACCCGTTGCTTTCTTCTTGAATGTTTTGGAAGCAAGGAAATTCACTCCGTTGAATTGAATGGAAGGTGAACGCAGGTCTTTTTTATCTTTCACCAGTCGGGATTTTATCTTTCCGGAAAAATAACCGAACTCACCTACTTCTACCCGGTAGCCTTGTCCTATGTATTCTCCCACGAGGTCTACAAGTTCCATCAGTGTACCTTCTACCACTCCCGGCTTGTATCCGGTGCGGGCAACGAGTTGTTTCAATAGTTGTTTGGTGTTGATAGTGCCGTTAAATACAATGCTGGGGTACAACACATCCTTTTCTCCCTCTTTTGTAGTGAGAGCCGGTTTCTTCTTAAAGTCGTAATATGCCATTATTCTGATAATTAAATATATTCTCTGTATTCTTTATTGTTTTTTACTGTAGCTTTTATGAAACTGCTTAGTATAATTTTGCTCGTCCTGTTATAGGGTGTCTATTGTCCTGTTATAAAAAACTATTTGTTTTCCTATAAGAAAATAATTGTTTTGTTGTAAAGGGATAATGAAAATTATGCAGTAAAGGTATTTGTTTTATGTGAGGCGGACAAGTAATTGATGCAATGTTTGGGAATAATCTTCTAATGTGTTGAACAAGTAAACGTTTCTTGTCCTGTGCCGAAAATTATGTTTTTCAGCATAAGTGAGTGTTTTTCTATACTAATATTATTGTATTCTAAAAAAAATCCCTTAATATTGCATTTGTATTATTTGTCAGACAAATAATACAAATCATAAAATTCTAATAATATGAAGATAGAAATTAATCAAACAACATTAATCGATCAGGTGGAAGACAGTCTGCTTACTTACTTTAAAAAGAATGACTTAAGGCGTGGAGATTCAATTCCCAATGAGAATAATCTGGCTGCAGAATTAGGAGTTGCAAGGAGTGTTGTCAGAGAAGCATTGAGTCGTTTGAAAATGATGGGGCTGATTCATGCACGTCCTCGCAAAGGAATGGTTCTGACCGAACCTTCTATTTTAGGAGGGATGAAAAGAGTGATAGATCCTCGTGTTTTGAGTGAAGAAACTATTTTAGATCTGTTAGATTTCAGAATTGCACTTGAAATAGGAATATCAAGCGATATTTTCCGTAAGATAACTCCTAAAGACATCGAAGAATTAAGCGAGATAGTGAAAATGGGAATTGTTTTTGAGAATAATGAATACGCATTAATCAGTGAATCGGCTTTTCATACGAAACTATATAAAATCACTGGAAATAAAATAATATCCGAATTTCAGGAAATCATTCACCCTATACTTGTCTATGTGAAAGAAAAATTCAAAGATTATTTGAAACCTATAAATATAGAAATGAGTAAAAGTGGTAAAATAGCTACTCATGCTGATTTGCTGGATTTTATAAAAAAAGGGGATGAAAAAGGATACCGGGATGCCATCGAAAGACATTTTGAGGTTTATAAGATTTTCAAGGTCAATCGGAGTCAGGAGTTGATGGCAGAAAAAGAAAGTAGTGAAAAGGTAGAAGGGATATGAAAAGACTACATTTCATCATTTTATGTTTATCCTTAATAATATTGTTTATGAATACATCTTGTTTGAGAAAAAAGGAAAAGAGGATAGAGGTGCAATGGGAAAACTCATTGCTGCTTCCAGGATGCGCCGGCATGCCGGAGAACGTCGGATTAGCAGGTGCATATTCCGGGATAGTGGAAGGAAAGTTGCTTGTGCTGGGCGGAGCTAATTTCCCGGATAAGTATCCTTGGGAAGGAGGTACGAAAACTTGGTGGTCTACTTTATATAGCTATGATTTACAAACGGGAAAATGGACTGTTTATGATGATTTTCTCGATCGCCCGCTTGCTTATGGAGTTTCAATAAGTCTGCCGGAAGGATTGTTGTGTATTGGAGGGTGTGATCGTACGCAGTGTAGTGATAACGTTTTCCTGATAAAGAAAGAAGAAGATTCATTTGTGATAGACTCTGTCAGTTATCCATCTTTGCCAGTTCCGTTGGCGAATGCAACGGGGGCAATGGGTGATAACTGTATTTATATTGCTGGGGGGCAAGAGACTATGGTAAATGAACAGTCGACTCATCATTTTTACATGCTTGATTTGATGCATAAAGAAAGAGGATGGCAAGAAATGCCGGATTGGAATGGTCCTTCTCTTTCCTATGCAGTAGGTGTGGCTCAAGGGGAACGATTTTATCTTTTCAGCGGAAGAAGTTACGCTCCGGATGAGGCGATGGTAGAACATACGGAGGGGTACGTATTTGAGCCAGGCATTGGAAAATGGAGTAAAATGATCGGTTCTTTTCCTGTAATGGCGGGGACTGGTATACCATACGGGGAGGATAAGATTCTGCTATTTGGGGGAGTGGAAGAGATTCTTCCTACATCTTCCGAGCATCCGGGATTCAGCCGCAAGTTACGAGTAGTCAGTACAAGTACGAATTCTCTGGTAGATTCGCTCGAATGTCCTTATCGCATTCCGGTTACTACGAATGTTGTTTCTGCCGGGAATCAGGTATTTATCGTAAGTGGTGAGGTACAGCCGGGAATACGGACGCCATTTATTCTAAAAGGAAGTTTCTAGAAATAAAATGAAATATCAAATCTAATTAAATGCATTATGAACAATTATGAAAGACTGGAGGGTATGGTTGCGGCCACCTTCACCCCAATGGATGAAAATGGGGATGTAAATTTATCTGTTATTGAAAAATATGCTGATTGGATCGCATCGACTCCTATTAAAGGGGTGTTTGTGTGCGGTACGACTGGTGAATTCTCTTCGCTGACGATTGATGAACGTAAATTAATTCTTGAAAAATGGGTTGCTTCGGCTGGTAAGCGGTTCAAAGTGATTGCCCATGTAGGTTCAAACTGTCAGCGGAGTGCTATGGAACTGGCATGTCATGCGGAAAAAGCAGGAGCCGATGCCATTGCTTCAATAGCTCCGTCTTTTTTCAAGCCGGGAACGGTAGATGAGTTGATCGATTTTTTTGCTCCGGTTTGCAGGTCTGCCAGTGAACTACCTTTCTATTATTATAATATGCCGTCAATCACAGGGGTTAATTTGCCGGTAGATAGATTTTTGGTAGAGGGTAGGAAGAAAATACCAAACTTGGTAGGTACTAAATTTACTCATAATAACCTGATGGAGATGGGGGCTTGCATCGATTTGGAGCAGCATAAGTTTGAAGTTCTGCATGGCTTTGACGAGATTCTGATTGCAGGTTTATCAATGGGAGCTGTGGCAGGCGTAGGAAGTACATATAATTATATTCCCAATGTTTACCATGCCATTTTTGAATCAATGAAGCAAAATGATGTGGAAACAGCACGTGCCTGGCAAATGAAATCTATACGTACAGTGGAAGTTATCATTAAATATGGTGGAGGCGTACGTGGAGGTAAAGCTATCATGAAATTAATAGGCATTGATTGTGGCAGTTGTCGTTTACCGATTAAACCTTTTTCAATTGAGGAGTATGACAAATTAAAAGGTGATTTGGATGCAATAAATTTCTTCGATTTTTAGATATAAAAAGAGGAGATGACAGTAAAAGTATATTGCTGGGGTTTAGCTATTTTACTTTCTGTCATTCCCCTCAAATCTAGTTAAATGCGTTCAAAATTACCTAAAATAAAAATACTATGAAAGTAAGAAGGGAAATATTAATTATATTTTCAATGATTTTATTATTGGTATTGCCAGCCACGTCTTTGGGTAAAGAAATAAAATGGGTGCTGGAACGACCGGTAATTCCTGTGTTGGTGAAGAAACCGGCAAGTCCTGTATTAAAGGTTACTCTAATCAGGGCAGACAATCAACCTTACGCCATTCAGCAAATAGATTTAGATTTATTAGGGAGTACGGATGTGGCAGATGTTGTTTCTGTTGCTATATATGGTACACAAGAAAATGGACTGATAGATACATCCCGTTTGCTATATAAAGCACTTCCCGCTGCACGTAAAATATCATTTACTGATAAAGTGCAGGTAAATCAGGATTCTTTGTCTTTTTGGGTAGCCGTGACGTTGAAAGATACGGTTTCATTGGATCACCGTATTCAGCTTAACTGTAACCGGATTAAAACGACTAAAGGCAATCTGAAAATCTCGGAAAAAGGAAGTAAACCTTTGCGGGTAGGAGTAGCGGTACGGCAGAAAGGACAGGATGGGTGTGTTTCGTCACGTATTCCGGGATTGGCTACCAGCAATCAAGGAACTTTGTTAGCCATTTTTGATGCCCGTTATGATTACTCTCGTGATTTGCAAGGAAATATAGACATTGCTCTTCATCGGAGTACGGATAAGGGATTGACCTGGCAACCTGTTCAGACTGTGTTAGATATGGGAGAGTGGGGCAGCTTACCGCAGAAATACAATGGAGTGAGCGATGCTTGTATTCTAGTCGATAAAAATACAGGTGACATTTATGTAGCCGGATTGTGGATGCATGGCCTGCTGGATAAAGATGGCAAGTGGATAGAAGGATTGAATGAAAGTAGCACGGTCTGGACACACCAATGGAAAGGAAAAGGCTCCCAACCCGGAACAGGCCTAAAAGAAACCTGCCAGTTTATGATAGCGAAAAGTACGGATGACGGTCTTAGCTGGAGTTTTCCGGATAATATAACCGCAAAGACGAAGCATCCTGAATGGTGGCTGTTTGCACCGGCACCGGGACAAGGGATTACGTTGAAGGATGGCACGTTGGTATTTCCCACACAAGGACGTGATGAAAAGGGACTTCCGTTCTCAAATATTACGTATAGTAAAGATCACGGAAAGACGTGGGTGACCAGCAACTCTGCATATCAGGATGTAACGGAATGTAGTGTCGTACAATTGAATGATGGCGCCTTGATGTTGAACATGCGCGACAACCGGAACAGAGGACATAAAGAGGTGAACGGCCGGAGAATTTGTACGACTACCGATTTGGGAGCGAGTTGGAAGGAACATCCTACTTCAAGAAAGGCATTGGTGGAACCTACCTGTATGGCAAGCCTGCACCGACATGAATATATAGAAGAAGGAAAAAAGAGAAGCATGCTTCTCTTTGTAAATCCGAATGATTATGGGAAAAGGGATAAACTGACTTTGAAAGTGAGTTTTGATGATGGAATGACCTGGCCGAAGGAACATTGGATTCTTTTCGACCAATATCGCAGTGCCGGATATTCCTGCATTACGTCCATAGATGAAAATTCAATAGGCATATTATATGAGAGCAGTCAGTCGGATTTAGCTTTTATAAAAATCGATTTAACGGAGATTTTAAAGTAAACAGGCATGAATAATAAAACTTCAAATGTATATCCCTGGGTAGTAGTCGGACTATTGTGGGGTGTTGCTTTGCTGAATTATATGGACAGGCAAATGCTTTCCACTATGCGAATTCCGATGATGGAGGATGTCCGGGAATTGGAATCGGCTGCCAATTTTGGTCGTCTGATGGCTGTCTTCCTGTGGGTATACGGACTGATGAGTCCTTTGTCGGGTATCATCGGTGACCGTGTGAACCGTAAATGGTTGATTGTAGGTAGTCTGTGTGTATGGTCGGGAGTTACTTATCTGATGGGCTATGCCACCACTTTCAATCAACTCTATTGGTTGCGTGGGATTATGGGAATTAGTGAAGCACTGTATTTACCTGCTGCTTTGTCTCTGATTGCCGATTTTCACAAAGATAAAACTCGTTCGCTGGCTGTGGGAATACATATGACAGGTTTATATGTAGGACAGGCTATCGGTGGATTCGGAGCTACTTTTGCAGCAATCTATTCCTGGCATACCACGTTTCATTGGTTTGGCATTATCGGTGTAGGTTATGGTATTATTCTGGCATTTTTCCTGCGTGATAAAGAGAGAGGAAATGTTTCGGAGAATCAGAAGATGAAAAAGATTCCGGTATTGAAGAGCTTGGGAATGTTATTCTCTAATGTCTTCTTCTGGGTTATCTTATTTTATTTCTGTGTGCCGGGTACTCCGGGATGGGCGGCGAAGAATTGGTTACCAACTCTTTTTTCTGATAGCTTGTCTATTGATATTTCAGTAGCAGGTCCTATGTCTACCATTTCTATAGCTTTATCTTCACTATTCGGTGTATTGGCAGGTGGATATATATCCGACCGATGGGTATTAAAAAATGTACGTGGAAGAGTATATACTGGTGCGTTGGGTTTGGGGCTTATCATACCTTCCCTGCTGTTTATCGGATATGGTCATTCTATTTTTGCATTGGTCATGGGAGCGGTGTTATTCGGAATAGGTTTTGGCATGTTTGACGCAAATAATATGCCTATTCTTTGTCAGTTTGTATCTGCACGTTACAGGGCAACCGCTTATGGTATCATGAATATGTGTGGTGTATTTGCCGGAGCTGCTATTACGAGCCTTTTAGGCGAATCAATGGATGCCGGGCACTTGGGACGTGATTTTGCACTGCTTGCTATATTGGTACTGGCTATGCTGGTTATTCTGGTCACTTGTCTGCGACCTAAAACAATTGATATGAAAGATTAATTTTCAAATTTTAATTTTATATTTTATGAAAAACTCAATAAAGCATACGAATAAAATATTATCGGTGTTATTTGCTTTTTTATTTATTTCCCTAAATATTCAAGCAGATGATATCAGTTCTAAAGAAATTAAAGTCTCTGGTATAGTACAGGATCAAACTGGGGTAGAATTGCCCGGAGTTTCAATTTCTGTAAAAGGAGTAGATAAAGGTACCATTACCAATGCGTCCGGTGAATTCTCAATAATGGTTTCTCCTGACGCTACTCTTATTGTTTCTTTTGTAGGAATGGAAACAAAAGAAATTGCAGTCAAAGGGCGTAGAAATATTGTTATTGTTTTGAAAGAGAGTTCTGTATTGCTTGATGAAGTTGTAGCTATAGGCTATGGAAAACAATCAAGGGCATTAATAACCAATTCTATTTCTAAGATAAATAAGGAAGAATTCCAGAAGGCACCCGGACAGAATCCATTATTACAGTTACAAGGAAAAGTGCCAGGTCTGTCTTTACAGATTTCTAGTGGGCAGCCTGGAGCTGATCCTCAATTATTTATTCGTGGAGGAAGTTCAACTTCGCCGGAAAGTGATACGCCTTTAATAATTATTGATGGTATAATATCACAAGGTTTTAGAAATATATCAGATATGAATCCGGCAGATATAGAATCTATAGAGGTCTTGAAAGATGCTGCTTCTACCGCTATCTATGGTTCCAGAGCAGCCAATGGTATTATTCTTGTCAAGACTAAATCCGGTCAGAAAGGGAAACCTGTTGTGAGTCTGCGATACACATACGGAGTGGAACAACAACCTCAGCGAATCCCATTATTGAATGCACGGGATTATATAACATTATCTCGTTCGAATATTGCCAAATTTAATCAGGCAGACTTAACTTATAATGGAAAAGAAGATCAGGCTAAATTTTTGAGCGGTTCATTTGGTATGTCAACCGGAAATCCTAGAAACTCAAAGAATACGCTTGAGTTTTTGGATGTTTATCTTCAAAAGTATGGTCAAGGTTATGTCAGTAACTTGTTGGAAAACGAAGGATGGCAGACAATGGCAGATCCTGTTACAGGTAAACAACTTATTTTTCAGGATAATGACTTTCAGAAAGCCACCTTTACAACTGGGCAGAAGCATGAAATAGATTTGAGCATTAGTGGAGGGACGGAAGCTATTAACTATTATGTAGGATTAAGATATTTGAATCAGGATGGTATTCTTCGAGGTACGAATTATAAGAATTACAGCGTTTTGTTTAATGGAAACTATAAATTGAGTGAAGCATGGAGTCTGTCTACTAAAGCTAGTTTGCAGGTGAGAGATGCTGTAGGAGGTGGAAACACAGTTAATACCATATCACGAAGCATATTGACTCCACCAACTTACCGCTTGTATTATGAAGATGGAACTCCGGCTCCGGGTGAAGGAATTTCTTCTTTCAGAAGCAGATTGCATGAAATTTATTATAAGACTAACTATGATGATACCAATGTATATAGGACAACTTTCCAATTAGGTGCAATTTGGAATATTCTGCCTGGCTTGATATTAAAGCCTACAGCCTATTATTTCGGTACGGAAGGTATAGAAAATTATTTTCAGGCAGATAATGAAACAACCGGAAATACAATTCGTCCGGCTTCTGCCAAACATAATTTTGACAGGCATTTGCAGGGAGATTTAGTGCTTTCGTATGATAAGAAAGTGAAAGATCATAATATTGGAGTCGTAGCAGGTGCCAGCTATACTCATGATTATAGTTATAGGCTTTCTGCAAGTGGCAGTGGTTCTTCCATAGATTTAATTCCGACATTAAATGCAACGGCAGATAGTACTCAGCGGGCAAGTTCGACTAAAACAATGGAAGCCACTTTGAGTTATTTCGGACGTGTAAATTATGATTATAATGGCAAATATCTTTTCTCCATCAGTATGCGTGCCGATGGTTCTTCGCGATTTGCGGAAGATAATAAATGGGGATTTTTCCCGGGAGTATCTGCTGGGTGGAATATGCATCGGGAAAACTTCTATAAACCATTGGAAGCTATCGTTAGTCGTTGGAAATGGCGTGCTAGTTGGGGGCGCACAGGTAACAACAATTTGAGTGTGGCTAATTCGAGAGGAGAATATAAGATTACAGATACCAACTATCAGGGCTCTGTCGGTATATTAAATACAACATTGAAAAATTCGCAGTTGCGCTGGGAAACAACAGAATCCTATGACATCGGGGTTGATTTGGGCTTTTTCAATAATAGATTAGGACTGTTAATTGACTATTACAACAAACTGACATTTGACAGATTGTATGATGAACCTTTATGGAGTTCTACCGGATTTAGTTCCATTAAGAGTAACTATGGATCTGTTAGAAACTCCGGAGTAGAGATTGAGTTGAATGCTACTCCTATTCAAACTAAAGATTTCTCATGGGATTTAGGGTTGACATTTGCTTATAACAAAGGAGTGGTAGTAGACTTACCGGATAATGGAGAAGAAAAGCATCGTGTAGGAGGAAACTTTGTTTATGATCCTGCAACTGGAGGGACAAAAAAAGTGGGTGGTATTGCCGAAGGTGAGAGATTTGGCGGAAGATGGGCTTTTCATTACTTGGGAACATATCAGACTGAAGAAGAAGCGGCCAAGGCACCTAATGACCCGAACGCACAAGGAAGAAAGAAACATGCGGGAGATGCAATATTTGAAGATGTAAATAATGATGGACAATTGGACTCTAAAGACATGATTTTCATGGGATATGTTCGTCCCGATAAAGTCGGAGGAATTATTAATACATTGAAATACAAAGGACTAACCGTGCGAATCGTTATGGACTGGGCTATGGGGCATGTAATAGACAATGGCTTCAAAGGACAGATAATGGGTAGCTCACGTAATAATAATAATGCCATCAAAGAGGCAATGACCAATTCTTGGCAGAGTGCGAATGATGGAAGCAAATATCCTAAATATACTGTTCAGAGTGACTATGATTATCAATATAGAAATCATATGAGATGGGATAATCAGATCGGGAGCTCTGCAAGTGGTAGTACTAATAATAGCTTGTATTTTAGCAAGGGAGATTACCTGGCATTCAGGGAAGTGTCTTTAAGTTATATGTTGCCATTATCTTGGATTAGAAAGATGAGACTCAGTGCTGTGGAAGTTTTTGCAGGAGCGTATAATATTGGTTATATAAAAAAATATGATGGCATGTTTCCTGAAATATATACTGGTGTTGACTATGGCATTTATCCGAGACCCAGACAATATAACATGGGAGTAAAAATTAATTTCTAATTAAATAAGACTCATAATTATGAAACAATTTAAATCAATACTATTAGGCATTTCTTTATTCTTGTTGCATTCGTGTAACTTACTGGATGTAGATACTGTTTCAAGCATTACCGGAGATGGATACTGGAATACAAAAGGCGATGTAGAAAGTTATATGATTGGTATTTATACCAAATTGCGCGATACATCGAATTCTACTCTTCATTTTGAAGACAGAGGAGATGCCTTTACAACAGGGCTGGAAGGTGGCCCTTCTAATTTATGGGCGCAAAACCTCACATCGCAAAATGGTTATAGCTGGTCGAGCTATTACTCTGTAATACAACATTGTAATATGTTGCTGAAGTATACTCCCGGAATAGATTTTGGTGTAGAGGCTGATAAAAACAGATTATTGGCAGAGGCGTATTGTATCAGAGGGTATATGTATTTCTGTATTGCCCGGATATGGGGGGATGCCCCTTTGGAACTGGAACCGACAGAAAGTTCAAATAAGCCTAAGTTAGCAAGAGAACCCGCGGAGGAAGTTTTGGCACGTGCTCTAAGTGATGTAAATACGGCAATTGATCTTTTTCCGGAAGAAAGTTATGCAAATGGAAAAGGAAGGGCATCGAAGCCGGCATGCTATGCATTGAAAGCCGATATTTTGCTATGGAAAGCAAAAGTGATGAATGGATCGGAACAAGATTTGAAAGATGTCATAACTTATGCGGATTTGGCAAGTAAAGGACTTTCACTGGAAGATAACTTTGCAGATATTTATGGAACTAAATATGGGAAAGAAGTGATATGGACTATCCATTTCGAAATTTATGAAAAGGAAGCTCAGTATAGTCAGAGTCTGAAGCCAAGAGATGTTTTTGTAGAAAAGGCGGTCAATAAGGATGAAATTCCTTATGCTAAAGGAGGAGCTCGCAGCACTTATGCACCAAGTCCGTTTTTGATAGGTCTTTTTAATGCAAATCCGGCAGATATCAGAACCAAAGACTCTTATATCACTGCAAAGGATGCGGACGGAAATGAAATAGGGACTTTTGATAATAAGATGAAGGGAACAAAAACAGAAGGAGATCGCACCTATGACTCAGATATAGTTATATATCGGCTTGCAGAGATGTATTTATTTAAAGCAGAAGCTTATGCGGCGTTAAATCAAACACCACAGGCTATTATTGAACTGAATAGAGTCAGAGACCGTGCCAAGATTGGAACTTATAATGGAAGTACCAATAAAATAGCAGTGGAGAAAGAAATTCTGAACGAGCGTGCAAGAGAGTTATATCTTGAGAGAAAAAGATGGCCCGATCTTCTTAGATTTCATTATGGTGGAACGATTGATGTTTATCAGGAGGTCCCGAACTTAAAGAAAAAAGTCGATGATAATATTATCATTCCATTATATCTTGCAATCCCATTGAGCGATATAAATATCAATCCTAATTTAAAACAAACTCAAGGATATGAAAACCTATAAGATTATTACATGCGTATTTCTTTTTACAAGTATGTTTACACAGGCTTGTCAAAAAGATGATGAGACACAAGGAAACCCAACTCCTGTTCCACCGGAAGAAGAAGTGCCTTCGTCCGAATTCAACTATATTTATAATCAAGGGACGGATGGTTTTGAACTCTATCGAATACCTGCTATTGTTAAAAGTAAAAGCAATACTTTATTAGCTTTTGCTGAAGCTAGAAAAGCTCGAAGTAATGGAGATAGCGGAGATATAGATCTTGTAGTCAAACGTTCGTCGGATAATGGAAAAACATGGAGTAAACAGATTACGATATGGAATGATGGACAAAACACTTGTGGAAATCCCGTGCCTATTGTTGACGACAGAGGTAGAATACATCTGCTTATGACTTGGAATTTCCAGACTGATAAATGGGGGGCAATAACCAATGGTACCGGAGAAGACAGCCGACGTCCGTACTATACATATTCTGATGATGACGGCATTACTTGGGCGCAACCAGTTGAAATAACTTCTTCTGTAAAAAAAGAAAAATGGGATTGGTATGCTACCGGTCCGTGCCATGGTATTCAGATTCAAAAGGGAATACATAAAGGAAGATTAGTTGCTCCAAACTATTTTACAACTCGGGAGAGTGGAAAGGTCACGAGTTATTCTCATATCATTTATTCTGATGATTACGGAAAAACATGGAAACCAGGAGAACCTACTCCTGTCGGTGGTGTTGGAGAATGTTCTGTAGCCGAGATAGGAGAGGGAACGTTAATGTTGAATATGAGAGCAGATGAAGGCTTTTATCGGAAAAGTTGTACTAGCATAGATGGAGGACTTACTTGGTCTTCACCTCAAATTAGCATTGATCAAATAGACTGTAAGTGTCAGGGTAGTATATTATCAATAGGAGGAGCTGTTTTTCTTTCGAATGCTGCTTCCGCTACGGAACGTATTAATATGACTATCAAAAAAAGTACGGATAATGGGAAAAACTGGAAGGGACAATATACAGTTTATGAAGGTAACTCTGGTTACTCTGATATAGTTGAGCTCTCTGATTCACAGATTGCTATTATCTATGAGGGAGGAGAAAAACGATATACGGATGGGCTGGCATTTAAAGTTGTTAGCATAAAATCAATACAATGAATTTAATACATTACTGATATGAAAAGAAAAACTATATATTTATTACAGTGTATTGTTGTGATATTGTTATTGGCTTGTTCTGAAGATGATTTGCAGTCCTTGCAAGCTGCTTTCGAATCAGATCTTCAGGAAGTCACAATCGGAGAAAGTATTACTTTCAAAGACATATCTACTGGTGAACCTTCTAAATGGAATTGGCGGTTCGAAGGTGGAGAACCAGAAACCTCAATCTTATTTAGTCCTAATGTTGTATATAATAAGCCTGGAGTTTATTCGGTTACCTTGTCTGTCGGACGCGGAGAAGAAGCAAACGAAATGGTGAAGGAACAATATATTACTGTTAACTATCCGTCGCAGATAACTGTTGACTTCTCTGCAGATAAAACTACTGCTACAAATGAAGATGTTATTTCTTTTAAAGATTTGTCCAAAGGCTATCCGAATGAGTGGTTATGGAGTTTCACACCTAAAGAAGGTGGAGCAGTTATCACTTCAACAGAACAAAATCCACAAATGACACTTTCTCCGGGAATCTATACTATTAAATTGACAGCTAAGAATCCCAAAGCGTCTTCGGACAAAGTAAGAGAGGATTATATTACTGTTATTGATAAAAATGCGATTGCCGCTGATTTTGGTGCACAATGCCGGAATACTTATGCCGGGGGATATATTAACTTCTTGGATAAGACATTAGGAACGGTTGAAGAATGGGAATGGACATTTGAAGGAGGTACTCCAGCCAGTTCTGTAGAACAAAATCCTGTAGTGCAATATAATAATCCAGGAAAATACAAAGTGACGTTGAAAGCTAAAAACTCAGTAAATAGCTCTACGAAAGAGAAAGAAGGTTATGTATATGTTGTTTCTGCAGAAAAGTTAGTATTGTATTTGCCATTCGATGGTGATAATAAAGATGCAGGTCCAAATCAATTGAATCCTGAGGAACTTACGGCAGGAGCTGGTTCCAGTGTATATAATTCTCAGGCGCGCTTTTCCGGAGAAAGTGCTGAATGTCGATTTGCAGCACACTTCCAAGGCGACAAGCAAAATTATTCAATTTTGTCTATTCCTGAAGAAGGATTGAAGAATCATTATACGGATAGTGAATTTACAGTTGCATTTTGGGTGAAGGTTTCAAATATGACAGCTAAGAATGCAGTCTTTCATCAAGGTGTGGGACCTGGTGCTACTTATACCGATCCTGTGCCCAGACAAAGTTGGTTTAGACTTGATACCAGTGGTAAAACTGTTGTTTTCTGTGTAGAATACAAGGGAAAAGCAGGAAACTGGGCTGAATATGAAGGTAAACGAATGGATGACGGTGAGTGGCATCACTATGTATGTATTTATAAGAAAGTGGATGGAAAAAGAGATAGTTATTTGTATATAGATGGGCAGAAAGTTATTGAAAAGAAAGGGGTTGTTGACAAGGTGGTAGATAATTGGCCATACTATATTGGTTGTAACTATCGATTTACTAATGGAGAATTTGCACCTGAGAACTTCTTGAATGGTTATCTGGATGATTTTATTTTGTATAACAGAATATTGTCAGAAGAAGAAATACAAGATTTATACAATAACTAAAAACTAATTGTGGAACTTCTCTTTTAATCAGTAAAAGAGAAGTTCCACATTCAATTAATATCAGAATATGAAAAAACTTTTTCTATTGATTTTCATGCTTGTAAATTGCATTGGTTTATATGCACAACAGGTAATGGAGACAAGTGAAGCATACAAGAAGGCGGATGAATTATTAAAGAAGCTGACAATTGAGGAAAAAGCGCTCATGGTCAGGGGCTATAATAAGTTTTTTATCAAAGGTTTTGAAGAAAAAGGAATACTTCCTGTTTATTTGTCGGATGCGACACAAGGGGTTAATATCCGGAATAATTTGCCTGATCCTAACGTTGTAAAGCAACTGGAACGTTCAACAGCTTTTCCTTCTCCCATTTTGCTAGCCTCAACATTTTCACCGGAGTTATCTTACCAATATGCTAAAGCTATTGGAGAAGAATGTAGAGCTGGAGGAATTGAGGTTTTGTTAGGTCCCGGATTAAATATCTATCGACAGTCTCAATGTGCCAGAAATTTTGAATATTTTGGAGAAGATCCCTATTTGGTATCTCAAATGGTCAGTCAATATGTGACCGGACTTCAAAGTACGGGTACAGCGGCATGTTTAAAGCATTTCTACGGGAATAATACTGAATTTTATCGTAAACGGAGTAATTCCATTATCGGAGAACGTGCTATGAATGAAATCTATTTGCCGGGTTTTAAAGCTGGGATAGATGCAGGAGCTATGTCTGTAATGACTTCTTATAATCAGATCGATGGCGAATGGGCAGGACAAAGTTCGTATGTAATAAAGAAGATTCTTAGAGAAAAGCTGGGATTTAAATGGTTGGTTATGAGTGACTGGAATTCTGTGTGGGATTTGGAAAAGGTTATTAAATCAGGTCAAAATCTGGAAATGCCGGGTTCATATAATTTTGGAGTATCAGTATTGGATTTATATCATGAAAAGAAAATAACAGAGAAGGATTTAGACGATATGATACGGCCCACTTTGGCTACTTGTGTTGCCATGGGATTTTATAGCAGGCCTAAGTATGACACGACTTTGTTAAGTAAATATCCTGAACATGAGCAGACTGCGAGGCGAGTTGCAGAAGAAGGTGTGGTATTACTTAAAAACAGGAATGAAATTTTACCGCTTGATCCTACAAAAAATAGAAAAATATTATTAACCGGTAAATTTGTATATGAAATACCTCGTGGCTATGGTGCGGCAGAAGTGATAGGGTATAATAATGTAAGTCTGATTGATGCTTTGCAGAAAGTCTTTGGGCGAACTGTATATTATATTGAAAAGCCTACTGTGGCAGAGATAAAAGAGGCTGATGTTGTTTTATTGAGTATGGGTACACGGGATAAAGAAGCCGTAGAACGTCCGTTTGCTTTACCTAGGGAAGACGAATCATTTATGCGCTATATCACTAAAAATAATCCTAACACTATTGCTATTATCAATACTGGGTCTGCGATTGATATGTCAGCATGGAACGAACAATTAGCAGCTTTGATTTATGGTTGGTATGGAGGACAATCTGGATTTGAAGCACTTACTGATATTATTATCGGAAAAGTAAATCCATCAGGAAAATTACCGATGACTATAGAAAGGTCATTTAAAGATTCACCGGCATGGGGATATTTGCCACAAGGGGCATCACTCTATAATGAGCTTAAAAATGAGCATCTTATTAATGTGTATGATGTTAATTATAAGGAAGATGTATTAGTTGGATATAGGTGGTATGATACAAAGAAGATAGAACCGCTTTATCCTTTTGGATATGGACTATCCTATACAACATTTGCTTTGACAAAACCACGATTATCATCTAACAAGATGAATGATAAACAGACTATAAAATGTTCTGTTACTCTTACGAATACAGGTAAGTGTGAAGGAGCTGAGGTGGTACAATTATATATCAAAGAGAACCAGCCAAGTGTATTACGTCCCGAAAAAGAACTAAAAAGATTTGAGAAAGTATCCTTGAAACCTGGGGAAAATCGAATCCTTGAGTTTATAATAACTTCCAAGGATTTAGCTTTTTGGGATGATCAGACACATAGTTGGAAAACAAATACTGGACAATATACAATTTTTCTAGGAACATCCTCCAGGCATATAAATCAAACTCTTTCTTTTATAAAAGAATAGGAATACTTTTAGGGCTACTTTGTGGATGCCGATGATAGAATTTGCCTTTAAGCATAAATTAATAAAACTACAGTCTGATAATTATTTAGATTGTAGTTTTTTTGATAATATCTCATTCATTTATTATTTAATGGTGGAGTTGTCTTATTTATTTGGCCAATTCTGTATATTTGCAGACATATATTACAATATCATGAAAATTATATTTATTAATACACTTCGTATCCTGATGATTCTCGTGATTATGATTTCATGTGGAGTTGCCTATGTAGTATACGAAGATACATTGGCTGCCTGGTGGATACCTGTTGGAGTGGCACTTATAATAGTGATAGCAACAATTCCTTTCTATAAAGGATGGATTTGGCTGACAACAATGGATAATAAAGTAATTAATTGTTGTTGCCATTTGGTTTGTGTCGGTGCTATCAGTTGTGTTTTGTTTTTTGGGGGGAATTACTGGTTCGCCGATTCTGCTTCCACGCATGAAGAGGAAGTCATGGTACAGAAAAAATATATAGAAACACATAAGAAAACTCGTAGGGTCGGCAGACATCGTTATGTGTCGGATGGTGTTCGTAAAGAATATTATTTGCAGGTAGCTTTTGAAAATGGGAATGTAGAAACATTGCATGTATCTCCTTCTACTTATAATAAAACAAAGACAGGTCGGCCGAAGATTCTGACTTTGCAAAAGGGCTTATTTGGGTTGCCTGTAATTACCAAAGGACTTTAATGAAAGTCACACCACCTTTAGAATGGGTTATATATTCTTTAAAAGCGATGTGACTTTTATTAAAAGGTGAGGCTGCTTTCAAAGTGGAAGTTGCGCAGCTTATCGTTAGATTAATCGTTAGCCTTCACATCTTTGTCGTTATTTTCTTCATTCATTTTTCTTTTCTTTTATTTTTCATCTTGCTAATTTTGCATTTAGTCTACAAATGGGACGCGTTCGTCTCATTTGAAAAATTAGTGCTGATCTCTCCCTTATCTTCGTGACGAAATAAAAATGGAATAAAATCATGAAGATGAATAAAACTAGATTATTGGAGAAAATATCTATTCAGTCCGGCGTCTCTTTAGATGAGTGTGGGACAGTATTCAAAACTTTTGAAAAAGTTCTAAGTGAAGAACTTTCCCGTAAAATGTATCGTTATGGCGGATGGATCCTATTATTGACCGCTTTATTTGTGTCTGTAACAGTATTCAGCCAGACAACAGGACGGAAAGGACGTCCGATGCAGACCATCCGTGGGATTGTTATAGATGGAGACTCGAAGTTTCCGATACCGTATGCAACAGTAAAGCTATCTGAAAAAGAGGGGGCGGGTACGATAACAGACAGTCTTGGTCGTTTCAGTATACCGCAGGTTCCTGTCGGCCGACATACCGTAGAAGCTGCGTTTATGGGATATGAACCGGGCATTTTCAGAGAAATACTGGTGACCTCCGCCAAGGAAATATATTTGGAAATACCTTTGAAAGAAAGCGTGAACGAATTAAACGAAGTGATAATTCGTGCGCGGACGAACAAGGAAGAAGCAATGAATAAGATGGCTACTACCGGAGCACGTATGTTGAGTGTAGAAGAAGCGAGCCGTTATGCCGGTGGATTTGATGATCCCGCACGTTTGGTTTCTGCTTTTGCCGGAGTGGCTCCCAGCGTTTCTTCCAATGGAATTTCTATTCATGGCAATGCCCCACATCTGTTGCAATGGAGACTGGAGGATGTCGAAATTCCTAATCCGAATCACTTTGCGGACATCGCTACATTGGGTGGAGGAATCCTTTCCTCTCTAAGTTCACAAGTGCTTGGAAACTCTGATTTTTTCACCGGAGCATTTCCTGCCGAATATGGAAATGCCGTATCCGGAGTCTTTGACATGAAATTGCGTAACGGCAACAACCAAAAGAACGAAAATACCATTCAGGTGGGAATAATGGGTATCGACGTCGCTTCCGAAGGCCCTTTGAGCAAGAAACATAAAGCATCGTATATTTTCAATTACCGTTATTCTACAACCGGCCTTCTGAATCTTGAAGGAGGAACGATGGATTATCAGGACCTGAACCTCAAACTTAACTTTCCGACACGGAAAGCCGGAACATTCTCTGTTTGGGGAACGAGCCTGATTGATAAGTTCACCAGTGATTTTGAAAAGAACACAGAGAAATGGGATTATTGGGGCGACCGCAGTGAATCAAGAGACAAGCAATATATGGCAGCCGGAGGTATCAGCCATCGTTATTTCTTTAATAATGACGCATCGTTGAAGACCACGATAGCCGCTACCTATTCACAACTCGACGGAGGAGCAACCTTGTTCAATCATTCGATGGAGTCTACTCCTTATATGGATCTTGATTCAAAATATACTAACCTGATATTTACCACTACCTTTAATCGTAAATTCAGTAACCGTTTCACGAACAAGACAGGATTCACCTATACCAATATGTTCTACAAAATGGATCTTTCCATTGCTCCTTATGAAGCCGAACCACTGGAAATTGTATCTCAAGGAAAAGGTAATACAAGTCTGATTTCAGCCTACAATAGTTCATCGGTGGGATTAACAGAGCGTTGGACTCTTAATGCAGGAATCTATGGACAGCTTCTGACTCTGAACAATAAATGGTCTGTAGAACCACGGGTTGGCTTGAAGTGGCAAGCTACTCCAAAAACAACCTTTGCGTTGGCTTATGGAATGTACAGTCGTATGGAAAAGATGGATGTATATTTTGTTAAAACGAAAAGTACAGGCAATCAATCCGTCAATAAAGATCTTGATTTTACAAAAGCACAGCACATTATGTTATCATTCGGTTACAAGATTTCTGATCGCATGAATCTGAAGATAGAACCATATATCCAGTTTTTGCATGATGTCCCAGTAATGGCGGATAGTTCTTACTCCGTACTTAACCGTTCTGATTTTTATGTGGAAGATGCGTTGGTTAATAAAGGAAGAGGACGCAATGTGGGAATAGACATTACCTTCGAACGTTTTTTGGAGAAAGGACTTTATTATATGATTTCGGGTTCTTGGTTTGATTCCCGTTACCGGGGTGGGGACGGTGTGTGGTATAACACGAAGTTTAACCGTAATTATGTGATAAACGGACTCATCGGTAAAGAATGGATGTTGGGAAGAAATAAACAGAATATACTTAGTGTCAACCTGAAACTAACCTTGCAAGGTGGTGATCGATATTCTCCGATTGACTTGGAGGCAACGATGAATCATCCGGATAAAGAAGTGCAATATGACGAAACGAAAGCTTTCTCAAAACAATATTCTCCTATGTTGATTGGTAATTATACTGTCAGTTATCGTATCAATAAGAGAAAAGTATCACATGAATTTGCAGTGAAAGGACTTAACTTTACGGGTGCTAAAGAACATTACGGTCATGAATATAATGTGAAAACTGGAAAAATAGATGTCAGCGACAATTCTACGATATTGACGAATGTGAGTTATAAACTTGAATTTTAGAGATACGGTATAGAGTCTAACCGGAAAAATGTTTTATCTTCGTCCCCAATAAAGCGTATGACAACTGAAACACTTGCAACAGGTAGTGAATCTACCTTTTTATATCGATTTCTCGTTAGTCCGGACTTACGATGGATGCGGTATTTGGTACTTATCCTGGTGCTGGGGACGATCTCTTTCAATCAGGTCTTTATTATCTTTTTGGATTATAAGGATATATTGGGCGGATGGATTTACACATTTACCTTTCTTTACCTGCTCACTTATGTAGCGGTTATCTACTTGAATCTTTTCCAACTCTTTCCGAAATATTTATTGAAGAGACATTATCTGACCTATTTGTCATTGCTTTCTACTGCGATGATCGTAGCTCTGTTGATACAGATGTCAATAGAATACATGTCATATTTCTATTGGCCGGAACTCCATGCGCGAGGTTCTTATTTTTCGATGCACATGGTAGTGGACTATATTTCTTCTTTTATGTTATCTACGCTGTGTATGATAGGAGGTACGATGACAGTTCTTCTGAAAGAGTGGATGATTAACAACCGGCGTGTTTCACAAATGGAGAAAGCTCATGTCGTTTCTGAAGTGGAACGGTTAAAAGAACAGATCAGCCCTGAACTTCTTTTTAAAACATTGCACCAATCGGGAGAATTAACGTTGAGTGAGCCGGAAACAGCCTCAAAGATGTTGATGAAGTTAAGCCAACTTCTCCGCTATCAGTTGTATGATTGCAATAGGGCCAAAGTCTTGCTTAGTAGCGAAATTACATTTCTTACTAATTACCTGACATTGGAACAGACCTCCCGACCACAATTTTACTATGAATTTACTTCCGAAGGCGAAGTGAACAGAATGTTGGTACCACCTTTGCTTTTCATCCCTTTTGTACAATATATAGTCAAAGCAATAGACGAGCAACAGATACAGCCTCCTGTTTCATTGAAAACTCATTTGAAAGCGGAAAAGGGTACGATTATTTTCGCTTGCGCTTGTCCTGAAGTAAATCTCTTGTCGTCCGATAAAGGGCTGGAAAGAATCAGACAAAGATTGGATATTTTGTATGGAAGCCATTACAGATTATCATTGGCTGTCGGCAGTATATGGCTGGAACTGAAAGGAGGTGAGTCATGAGTATGGATACCAATCATGGTAATGACTTCAATAAAAATACCACTGATAGAAACATGAATGATAAAAGTGTCACTGCATTTCTATTGAGTCCCCGTTATCGGATATACAGGCATTTGCTGCTGCAATTGGTTGTTGTTTTGATAACAATCAATGTCCTTTGGTATGAGCCTTTACAAACAGTCTCTTTTGGGAGGCGACTGGGCGGATGTCTGGCATATTTTGCTTCTATGAATATGGTGATATATATAAACCTGTATGTATTGGTTCCTTATTTCCTGTTGAAGAATCGTTGGGGTAGTTATGTGTTGATGGCAGTCATTACAAATATAGCAGTCATTACTTTTCTTTCAGTTACCCAAGGTTTGCTTTTTGAAGTGATTCTGCCCGGAAAAGATCCCAATGGCTTTGCCACTTTTATCAATGCTTTTTCGGGCATACTGACCATTGGCTTTGTCATGGCAGGCTCTGCAGCTATCTCATTGTTCATGCATTGGCTACGCTACAACCTGCGTATTGATGAACTGGAATCCACGACTTTACAGTCGGAACTGAAGTTTCTTAAAAATCAGATTAATCCGCATTTTCTTTTTAATATGCTGAATAATGCCAATGTCCTGATAAAGAGAAATCCGGAAGAAGCATCCAAAGTACTTTTCAAATTAGAGGATTTATTGCGCTATCAGATAAATGACAGTTCGCGAGAAAGAGTCTCGTTAGCATCGGATATCCGTTTCTTAAATGATTATCTGAATCTGGAAAAGATCCGTCGTGATAATTTTCAGTTTACGATGGAGGAACATGGAGAGACAGATTCCATTTGGGTTCAGCCGTTATTGTTTATTCCTTTTGTGGAGAATGCGGTAAAGCATAGTTTTGACAGCGAGCATCCTTCGTATGTGCACGTTTCGTTTAAAGTTGATAATGATAGATTAGAGTTTCGATGCGAGAATTCCACACCGGAAGTTGCCGTTAGTAAAGGTAAAGTCGGAGGGATAGGACTTGTGAATATTCAACGCAGATTGGGGCTGTTGTATCCCGGTCGGTATGAGCTGAAGCAGATAGAGAATGAAAATAAGTATACTGTAATTTTAAGTATAACATTATGAATTGTATTATTGTAGACGATGAACCATTGGCACGTGAAGCCATGAAGCTATTGATAGAAGAATCGAGTAACCTTCAATTAATCGGGAGTTTTAATAGTGCGTCCACTGCTTCCGATTTCATGGAGCAACATGTGACTGATTTGGTTTTTCTTGACATTCAGATGCCAGGGATTACAGGAATTGAGTTTGCACGTACGATTTCAAAGAAAACACTGGTCATTTTTACCACAGCCTACACAGAGTATGCACTGGACAGTTACGAAGTGGATGCGATAGATTATTTGATTAAGCCTGTTGAAGCGGAGCGTTTTCAAAAAGCTGTGGATAAGGCTTTGTCTTACCATTCTTTGTTACTGAAAGAAGAGAAAGAAGCCATCGAAATGGTGGTTACTGCCGACTATTTTTTTGTGAAAGCAGAACGCCGGTATTTCAAAGTCAACTTCTCCGATATTCTCTTCATTGAAGGATTGAAAGATTACGTTATAATCCAACTTAGCGATCAACGTATTATCACCCGTATGAGTTTGAAAGCCATATTCGATTTGTTACCCAAATCAACCTTCCTGCGAGTGAATAAGTCATATATTGTCAATACCGGTCACATCGAATCATTTGACAATAATGATATATTCATAAAATCGTATGAAATAGCTATCGGTAATAGTTACCGCGACGATTTCTTTGAGGGGTTTGTGATGAAACAAAGAGTGTGAGATCGTGATGTAGTATTATTCAATGTTTCTGCATTTTTTCAATTTGAAATATAAATAAGAAGATAAAGTGAAGTGCGAATATATGCAAATATGTTTGTTCTTATCATTTAGCATATATAAACAGCCCTCTATCCATCTTCTAAAGACGAATAGAGGGCAGTTGTCATGACGAGAAAAAAGTCGAAGTCTATTGCTTTGCTTCGTTATTTTGTTTCAGAAGAAATTCATCAATTGCTTTTTTAAGCTGGTCTTTAGGCATAGCTCCCTGCATGATTCTCGGTTCCTCTTTCATCGGAATCATCAATAGGGTAGGGATGCTGCGGATACCGAATGCTGCTGCCAGCTCTTGTTCTTTGTCCACATCAATCTGATAGATATCTACTTTGCCGCTATATTCTTTGCTAAGTTCTTCCAGAATCGGGTGCATCACTTTGCAGGGACCGCACCAGGTAGCATAGAAATCTACGATGGCAGGACGGCTGCCTTCAAATTTCCAATCGTTTGGATTGGCTTCATAGTTATATACCTTCTTTAAAAAATCTGCTTTATTTAATGCTACTACTTCCATTTTATTGTCCTCCTTTGTTGGTTCATTGCTTTTTTTATTTTCTCCGCTGTTTCCCGCGCAAGCCGTGGCTGCCAGTGTCAAGACGAAGACACTTAATAAGCTTTTTATCCGTTTCATATATTATCTTTCTTTTTGTTTTTATCTGATGCAAAGATAGACGATATAAAGGGACCATAAAATAGCAATTTGACAGAAATTCTTGGCAAAACTTCCCTCGGATAGTTATTGAACACTAAAATTTGTCTATTAATCTTTGGAAGATATAAAAATAAGCACTACTTTTGCCGCGATAAAATGAGTATTCACCCTTTAAAATTGATGGAAAGGGTATTAATTATGTTGGAGTTATAATATTTTCAAATTAGGACTAAGTTGTCTCGTCGGAAGGATGAGGCTTTGCAACTTATTATTTTTTATATTGAACTGATGGTTCTTACATTGACCGCAATTCTACTAACAGGCGGCAATGGTTGATTAGTCCTGCAATCACATTTATTATTTTTAAAATTAATCACTTCAATGCGGTGGGAGGGTATTTTATATCCGTATCCTAAGCATTGGTATCACGTGTATTGCATCGTCGTTTGCCGGTGAGGCTGACAGGGAATGTTGTATGCGAATGAAAAAAGAGTATGGGAATACGATTAAAAGATTTAAGTAAACTGGGATATCGGGATAATGTTGCCCGTAGTCTGGTAGTGGACATTGTGAGCAAACATTGCAAATATAACACGAAAGAACAGATTGAAATGACATTGAGCGATATACTCGAGCATCCCGAGTCTTACAAAAACAATGAAATATGGAATAAGCTGGCCGAACGCCTTTCGCCGACTATAATAGCGAAAGAGTTTATAGCTTATGATTTACTGGATGAGCCGTTGATGTATAAAACCTATGGAGGTAAATTTATCGAGACGCTTGCCAAACAACAGATGAACCTGGCTATGCGCTTGCCTATAACAGTGGCCGGAGCATTGATGCCTGACGCTCATGCCGGATACGGGTTGCCTATCGGTGGAGTGCTTGCTACGGATAATGCGGTGATTCCGTATGCCGTAGGAGTTGATATCGGCTGCCGGATGAGTCTGACAGTATTCGATGCCGGAGCAGATTTTCTGAAACGGTATGCCTATCAGATGAAAGAAGCCTTGAAAGATTTCACCCATTTCGGTATGGATGGCGGATTGGGTTTTGAGCAGGAACATGAAGTGTTGGATAGGGAGGAATTCCGTCTGACGCCTTTATTGAGGGATTTGCATGGAAAGGCCGTCCGTCAACTGGGGAGTTCCGGTGGTGGCAATCATTTTGTAGAGTTCGGCGAGATCACTTTGCAAGAAAAAAACGTACTGAATCTTCCGGAAGGAAGTTACTTGGCGTTGCTGTCACATTCCGGTTCACGAGGATTGGGGGCTGCTATTGCAAAACATTACAGTCTGCTGGCACGTGAAGTGTGCAGGCTTCCCCGTGAAGCACAACATTTTGCCTGGTTGGATTTGAATACGGAAGAGGGGCAGGAGTATTGGATGAGTATGAATCTGGCGGGTGATTATGCCCGTGCCTGTCATGAACGGATTCATTTGAATTTGGCGAAAGCCTTAGGGTTGAAGCCTCTCGCTAATGTCAATAACCATCATAACTTCGCTTGGAAAGAGGAAATAATACCGGGGCGTATGTCAATCGCCCATCGTAAAGGGGCTACTCCGGCGCAAAAGGGACAAGCGGGATTGATTCCCGGAAGTATGGCTACTCCGGGGTATCTGGTTTGTGGCAAAGGGGTGGAAGAAGCGTTGAATTCGGCTTCTCATGGAGCCGGCAGGGCAATGTCCCGCCAAAAGGCAAAAGATAGTTTTACGCAATCAGCTTTGAAGAAGTTACTGTCGCAAGCAGGAGTAACTTTGATTGGTGGGAGCGTGGAAGAAATGCCGTTGGCATACAAGGACATTGACAGAGTGATGTATACGCAGGAGACACTAGTGGAAGTGCAAGGCAAATTTATGCCTCGCATTGTACGAATGAATAAGGAATGATGCGATGAAAGAAAAAGTCTATTTACAAATTACTTCCGGCAGAGGACCTGCGGAATGTTGCCGGGTAGTGGCTTTAGTGCTGTTTAGCTGTGCAAAAAAGAATGAGTATTTAATTAAAAAAAAAGAAGAAGATGATATCAGAGAAATATGGTCGTACCTATCACTATCCGTTCTCTCCCGGAACGACTAGTGATGACCGAATTAATCATACGTATTGGGAAGATATCCAACGGATTAAGACATTGGTGCATACCGAGAAGTTGGATGGAGAGAATAATTGTTTGAGTCAGTGGGGTGTCTTTGCCCGTTCGCATGCGGCTCCCACCACTTCACCCTGGACGAGGCAACTGCGGGAACGTTGGGAATTGATAAAGAATGATTTGGGTGATATAGAAATCTTTGGAGAAAATCTATACGCCATACATTCTATTGAATATCAGCGATTAGAAACGCATTTTTATATCTTTGCGGTTCGTTGCATGGATCAATGGTTGTCATGGGAAGAAGTGAAGTTTTATGCAGCTTTATTTGACTTGCCTACTGTTCCGGAGTTGAAGATAGAACCTGTTTCCGGTTTAACGCCGGAGCTTTTAAAACAGGAAATCATTGATATGTCACAAGACCCGTCTGTTTTCGGTTCATGTGATCCGTGGACGAAAGTGGCTTGTACTCGTGAAGGAGTAGTCAGCCGCAATATCGAGGAATATCCGGTAAGCGAATTTGCGCATCATGTGTTTAAGTATGTGCGAAAAGGACACGTCAAAACAGATGAGCATTGGACGCGTAATTGGAAACGTGCCCCGCTTGTCTGGGAATTGAGTAATGAAAAGGAGAATAATGATGAATTGGAAATTGATAGAAGATAAATCATGGTGCTCACTCGAACAGCAGTTCGAGTGGGTACGAGAAATGAATGTCGTCCCGCAGGATACTCGTTATCATGCGGAGGGAAGTGTGGCCGAGCATACCCGTATGGTGTTGGAAGCATTGCAGCAGTCTTCTGCTTATCAGACTCTCTGCACCTTGGAGAAAGAAATTATTTGGACATCTGCATTGTTGCATGATGTTGAAAAACGTTCGACTTCCGTGGATGAAGGAGAGGGGCGGGTATCTGCTAAAGGGCACGCCAGAAAAGGAGAGTACACTACCCGTACTATTTTATACCGGGATTGTCCTGCTCCGTTCCATATCCGGGAACAGATTGCGTCTTTAGTCCGGTATCACGGATTGCCTGTTTGGCTGATGGAGAAGTCGGATTCTGTAAAGAAACTCTGTGAAGCTTCTTTACGGGTAGATACTTCATTACTGAAAATGTTGGCTGAAGCTGATGTCAGAGGACGTATTTGTGAAGATAAGAATGGGTTGTTGGAAGCAGTGGAACTGTTTGAGATTTTCTGCCGTGAACAAGATTGTTGGAGTAAACCGAGAGAGTTTGCCACAGATTATGCACGCTTTCATTACTTCCATGCAGAAGGCAGTTATATTGATTATATCCCTCACGAACAGTTTAAATGTGAAGTGACGATGTTGTCAGGACTTCCGGGAATGGGGAAAGACTATTATATTCAGTCTGCTGGCATGGATATGCCGGTGGTGAGTTTGGATGCCATTCGTCGAAAGTACAAATTGAGTCCCACGGATAAGTCGGCGAATGGACGGGTAGTGCAAATGGCGAAGGAAGAAGCCAGGACGTATCTTCGCAAAGGACAGGATTTTGTTTGGAATGCTACTAACATAACCCGTCAGATGCGTGCCCAACTGATTGATCTGTTTGTTGATTATGGTGCAAAAGTGAAGATAGTCTATCTGGAACAGCCCTATCACACTTGGCGTCAACAAAATAAAAGCAGGGAATATGCACTTCCTGAATCTGTTTTGGATAAGATGTTGGATAAACTGGAGGTTCCTCAACTGACGGAAGCACATGAAGTGGTATATCATGTGGTATAAGTAACTTACAGAACCTATGCAGATAATGGACCAAATAGTTTCAAAATATGTTTCAAGCCTTGAAACAGTTCGTTTCTCGGTGTGAAACACTTTGTTTCAATGCTTGAAACGATTTGTTTCCCGGTGCGAAACACTTTGTTCCATTACTTGGGACAAAGTGGAACTGCTGTTAACCGGAAATTATCAAGTGAATAATTACGAGGCAGGTTGAAAGTAACCGTTTACCCTCACACCTGTAACCATGATGAATAAGCGGTTTGAGCTAATAGGGAGAGGGTGTGAGGGTAAAGACATCGTAAACTTATTAGAGATACCTGTAGGTAATTAACTGAAAATATAAACAATAATTCCGGTAATCGCCACATACACCAACGCATAAGGAATAGCCGCTTTCAGTATTTCCCCTTCTTTTCCTTGTTGGTTTCCCGCAGAAGTAGCAATGGCAATACTTTGCGGAGAGATAATCTTACCACCTGTAGCACCTACTGTATTTGCAGCGGACAGCCAATCCGGGCTGACATGAATTTGCCCTGCAACACTTGCTTGCAACTTTCCGAAAAGAATATTGGAAGAGGTGTCGCTTCCGGTGATAAACGTTCCTAGACAACCGATGACCGGAGCAAACAGTGGATACAAACTTCCCGTAGCCGTAGCCAGTGCCGTGGCAATTACAGCAATCATTCCGGCACTATCCATAATTGTGGATAATCCTACAAGGCAGATCACTGTGATGAATGTTTTCTTTAATTGCTTCACTGTATTCCAAAGAACGATGAACAGGTCTTTTACTTTAGCTCCTTGAATCAATCCACCGATAAAAGTTCCGATGAAAAGCAATACCCCGGCATGAGTTAGCCAGGAAATGGTATAATTGACGGTGGAAGCATTGATGGGCAAACTGATTCGGGTTATCCAGTTATTCTCTAATGTATGACGCAATTCCGGGAAGAGGGGACTGGTCAGAATGATTAAAAATAGAATCAGTAAATAGATGCTCCATGCATTCAGTATATCTTTTGTTTTCAGATGGCTTTTCCGTGCTTTCTCTTCTTTAGAGGCAGTCAGTTTTCCATAAAGAACAATCACGATAATCGAAAGAATACTGCCGATAATGGCCGGAGATTCAGCACCCATATACTTGGCAGCCAGATATTGGCTGACTAAAGAAACTCCGCCTACTAATAAGGCAAGAAATATATTTTTGGGAAGCGATTTAAGTTTGGAGTCAGTAAGGAAAAGCAAAACCAGCGGAATCAGGAACATCAAAACGGATAACTGCAATACGACATTCGTGCTAAGATGCAATACATCCAAATTCGTTTCTTTGGCTAGTACCAATACCGGAGTTCCGATCGCTCCGAAAGCGGTGGCTACACTGTTGGCAATCAAACTTACAGTTGCCGAAAAGATAGGCTTAAATCCCAGACTGATAAGAATCGCTGCCGGAATGGCAACTGCTGTCCCGAAGCCGGCCATCGCTTCCAGTAGTCCGCCGAATCCCCAAGTCAGTAATAACACCTGGATACTTTTATCGGTAGAAATAGAAGCGAATTGCTGTTTGATAATCTCCATCTTTTCTGTTTTCAACAATACGTTGTAACTGAAAATAGCCATCAGGATAATGATTAAGATAGGAGAGACGGCTTTTAACGCCCCATATAAAAAGGAGTAAAACAGATTGTCTACTGAAAAAGCGAAGCCGAAAATAGCAATCAGCATCGTCACGATCAGAGAAATGATACTACTTTTGTCACCCGGCATTTTAAAGAATGCCATTAATATAATCAACAGTAACACCGGAATAATAGCAAGGATCAAGGTCATAATTATCAGATTTAAAAAGTGGAACGTCGTTTATTATTGATATAACAAACAAACGTCCCACTTTGGTCGGTTGAATAAAAAGATTTTTCTGTTTATTTCATTTTCACGCTAAGAATTTGTTGTAATTGTTTTAAGTTGGCCAGCGCAGCTTCGTTACCTAGCTTTGCTGCCTTTCGGATAGCTGTTGGCTACCTGATACATTTCGTTCAGGCTAAGGTATTTCGGATTTTCCCGGATAATGATGCGGCCTTGTTCAACATCGAAGTTGACAACGGTATAGGTTTTATTAAAAATGATAAGCGATAAACAGAAAAGCGGGGAAGTTTGTTGTCGCAACCTGCAAAAAAAGCTCCCTAAATAAATGGATAAAGATGTTTTAAGGCATAAATGCTAACATTTTCCACACATGAGGCGTTCATTATATAAAAGTACTTTGTGTAATCAATATGACAATGATTTCATATATTACTGTTTATTTTTACACACACATACAACTTTAATAACTACAGCCTATGAAAGAGCTTATTAACAACCTGGAAGAACTGAACAGGAAAGCAGAAAAAGGCGGCGGAGACGCTCGCATTGAAAAACAACATTCTGTGGGCAAACTGACCGCCCGTGAACGCATCGATTTATTATTGGAGAAAGGTTCGTTTATCGAACTGGATAAGTTGGTAACCCATCGGTGTACCGATTTCGGTATGGAAAAGCAAAAATTTGCCGGAGACGGGGTAGTGACGGGATACGGTATGATTGGCAAGCGCCTGGTTTATGTCTTTGCACAGGATTTCACCGTATTTGGTGGAGCTCTTTCGGAAACGCACGCTAAGAAAATTTGTAAAGTGATGGACATGGCTATGCAAATGGGAGCACCCATCATCGGATTGAATGACTCGGGCGGTGCACGAATTCAGGAAGGGGTACGTTCTTTGGCCGGATATGCCGAGATATTCCTGCGCAACTCTATGGCATCCGGAGTGATTCCACAGATTAGCGCGATCATGGGCCCATGTGCCGGAGGTGCGGTTTATTCTCCTGCATTGACAGATTTTATCCTGATGGTGAAAAACTCCGGTTATATGTTTATTACAGGACCGGATGTGGTGAGAAGTGTGACACAGGAAGAAGTTACTAAAGAGGAACTTGGTGGAGTAGGCGTACACATGACAAAGTCCGGTGTAGCTCATCTTTCTGCGGAGAATGATATTGAGTGTATTAATTATATTCGTGAATTGATTTCCTATCTGCCGGGAAATAATATGGAAGAGCCTCCGTTTGTAGCTACAAACGATTCGCCGACCCGCCTGACTCCGGAACTGGCTAATTTGATTCCAACTAATCCGAATCAGCCGTATAATATAAAAGAAATGATTGAAGCAGTGGCTGATGATAATAGTTTCTTCGAACTTCAGGCAGAATATGCAGCGAATATTGTGACCGGCTATATCCGGCTGAATGGAAAAACAGTGGGAGTGGTGGCTAATCAGCCATTGGTACTTGCTGGTACACTGGATATTAACGCATCTGTCAAAGCTGCCCGTTTTGTCCGCTTCTGCGATGCTTTCAATATCCCCTTGTTGACACTGGTAGATGTGCCGGGATTCCTTCCGGGAATCGATCAGGAATATGGCGGAATTATCCGCAACGGGGCAAAATTGCTTTATGCTTATTGTGAGGCTACAGTGCCGAAAGTTACGGTTATTACCCGCAAAGCATACGGTGGCGCTTATGATGTGATGAGCTCCAAGCATATTCGCGGAGATGTCAATCTTGCTTTTCCTACTGCCGAAATAGCAGTGATGGGACCGGATGGAGCTGTGAATATTCTTTTCCGTAAGGATATAGATAAGGCCGGAAACCCCGAAGAAAAACGGAAAGAACTTCAGGATGATTATCGCGGGAAGTTTGCCAATCCTTACCGGGCGGCGGAATTGGGATATGTGGATGAAGTGATTGATCCGGCGGTAACCCGTTTGCGGTTGATTCGAAGTTTCGAGATGCTTGCCAACAAACGGCAGTCTAATCCTCCTAAGAAACATTCGAATCTTCCGCTTTAATAAGTTGAGAGTGGAGAGTTGAGAATGGAGAGTGTTCATTAAAAGAATAAAAAGATTATGATAAAGAAAATATTAGTAGCCAACCGCGGTGAAATAGCGATGCGAATCTTCCGTACCTGTCGGGTGATGAATATCTCGACGGTGGCTGTTTATACCCATGTAGACCGAGGAGCTTTGCACGTGCGTTATGCGGAAGAAGCCTATTGCATCTCCGAATCGCCTGAAGATACTTCCTACCTGAAGCCGGAATTGATATTATCCATTGCCAAAAAGACCGGAGCCGCTATTCATCCGGGATATGGTTTCTTGTCGGAGAATGCGGATTTTGCCCGTCGTTGTGAAGAAGAAGGAGTGATTTTTATCGGACCGAGTGCGGACATTATTTCCAAAATGGGAATCAAGACAGAAGCCCGTAAGATTATGCGTGAAGCAGGATTACCCATTGTTCCCGGAACCGAGACACCTGTGCAGGGGATTGATGAAGTGAAGAAAGTGGCCAATGAAGTGGGTTATCCCATTATGCTGAAAGCACTTGCCGGAGGTGGAGGAAAAGGAATGCGCTTGGTACGTACGGAAGAAGAAGTGGAAACGGCTCTTCGTTTGTCGCAATCCGAAGCAGGGACTTCTTTTGGCAATGATGCGGTATATATTGAGAAATACATCGAGAATCCCCATCATATCGAAGTTCAGATCATGGGAGATAAATATGGCAATGTGGTCCATCTTTACGAACGTGAATGTTCCATTCAGCGTCGTAACCAAAAAGTGATAGAGGAAAGTCCTTCTCCTTTTGTGAAAGAAGAGACGAGAAAGAAGATGTTGAAGGTTGCTGTGGAAGCCTGTAAGAAAATAGGATATTACAGTGCCGGGACATTGGAGTTTATGATGGATAAAGACCAAAACTTCTACTTTCTCGAGATGAATACCCGTTTGCAGGTAGAACATCCTGTGACGGAGGAATGTACGGGAGTTGACCTGGTTCGGGATATGATAACAGTTGCTGCCGGAAATCCGTTGCCTTATAAACAGGATGATATTCAGTTTAGCGGAGCAGCTATCGAATGTCGTATTTATGCGGAAGATCCGGAGAATAACTTCATGCCTTCTCCCGGGGTGATTACTGTTCGTGAAGCTCCCGAAGGGCGTAACCTGCGTCTTGACAGTGCCGCTTATGCCGGATTCGAAGTCTCTCTGCATTATGACCCGATGATTGCGAAACTCTGTTGTTGGGGACGTACCCGTGCTTCTGCCATATCCAATATGGCACGTGCTTTGCGCGAGTACAAGATTTTGGGGATTAAAACAACAATTCCTTTCCATCAACGTGTATTGAAGAATGCAGCTTTCCTGAAAGGCGAATATGATACAACGTTTATTGATACGCGCTTTGATAAGGAAGATCTGAAACGCCGTCAGAATACCGATCCGACAGTGGCTGTCATTGCTGCCGCAGTGAGACACTACGAACGGGAGAAAGAAGCGGCTTCCCGTGCCACAACGCTTCCGGTGGTAGGCGAATCGCTCTGGAAGTATTATGGTAAGTTGCAGATGACTGCTAATAATTATTGATGTAAGACTAAAAAATAACAGAACAGATTATGGGTACAACATTAGCTACATATTACGCCAAGCTCCAGGACATGCCGGATAGTGAATATAAGGTGGAAATACTGGAGGACGGACCAATCAAGAAGATTGCAGTCAATGGTAAGATATATGAGGTCGATTATAACATGGGTGGCGACTCTATCCATTCAATTATCATCGATCACCACTCGCATGGAGTGCAGATTTCTCCCTCTTCCAATAATTCATATACAATCATGAATAAAGGGGAGCTTTATCAGATTGAATTGCAGGGAGAAATGGAGAAGATACATAATGCCCGCACTGCTGCTGAGTCTGTAGGACGTCAGGTAGTACAGGCACCGATGCCGGGAGTAATACTGAAGACGTATGTAAAGAAAGGAGATAGTGTGAAACGTGGCGATCCGCTTTGCGTATTGGTGGCAATGAAGATGGAGAATGAGATACGTTCGGTGACGGATGGAGTAGTTAAAGAGGTATTTGTGGAAGATGGCATGAAGGTGGGATTGAACGACCGGATCATGGTAATTGAATGATTTTCAAAAAAAAACTAGCTTTTGCGTACTTATCTTCAAAAAAATATTTACTTTTGGCAGATAAGTACGCATTTATTCTGATATATCATGAACACCGAACAAAACCAAAAAGCACTATTAGAACAGCTGGAAGCGCTAAAGAAAGAAAATGAGCAGCTCAAAAAGGAGCTTTCTATTCTTAGGAATGAGAATATAAGTAATCGTCCCGTTAGTTTCAAAGAAAAATATGCTGTCAGGATTCTGGACTCTTTGCCGGATATGCTGACTGTCTTCAATCAGAACGAAGTAGGCATTGAAGTTGTTTCCAATGAAGAAACCAATCATGTCGGGATATCAAACAAAGATTTTAAGGGAATGTATATGCGGGAAATGGTTCCACCGGAAGCATATCAGAATATTCACTCCAATATGCGTCAGGCTGTCAGCACGGGAGCTGTTTCAACTGCCCATCATGAATTGGATTTTAATGGTGAACATCATCATTACGAAAATCGTATCTTTCCGTTGGATGAGGAGTATGTATTGATTATGTGTCGTGATATAACGGAGCGGGTGACCACGCAAAGGCAACTGGAGGTTTTCAAGAGTGTACTCGATAAAGTGAGTGACAGCATTCTTGCCGTATCGGAAGACGGGACATTGGTTTATGCAAATAAGCAATTTATAGAAGAATACGGAGTTACCCAACAGATGGGTACCCAAAAGATATATGATCTGCCCGTCTCGATGACAACAAAGGAGGCGTGGGAAAGACGTCTTCAGGAAATACGTGACAATGATGGCACTTTTGCTTATCGTGCTGCCTATATGCGGAAAGGTGAAGATAAAGAGCGGATGCATCAGGTGTCTACATTTCTGATTCGTGAGAATAATGAAGAACTGACTTGGTTCTTTACACAGGATATTACTGATGTTATAAAGAAACAGGATGAACTTCGCGAACTAAATCTATTGTTGGATGGTATTTTGAATAATATCCCAGTCTATTTGTTTGTGAAAGACCCGGAAAATGATTTTAGGTATTTGTATTGGAACAAAGCATTTGCCGACCATTCAGGTATCCCGGCGTCTAAAGCGATCGGACATACGGACTATGAAGTATTTCCGAGTCATGAAGACGCAGAGAAATTCCGTAAGGATGATTTGGAATTACTTCAGACCCATAAGCGTATTGATATGCAGGAAACGTATCTTTCCGCCACTGGGAAAGCGCGTATTGTACAGACATTAAAGGCGCTTGTGCCGATGGAAGGACGCAAACCGTTGCTGATTGGTATCTCTTGGGATATTACTAATCTTCAGAATATTGAGCAGGAACTGATAAAGGCAAGGATTAAGGCGGAGCAATCCGACCGATTGAAAAGTGCTTTCCTTGCTAATATGAGCCATGAGATCCGGACACCACTGAATGCAATTGTAGGATTCTCTCAATTATTGCCTGCTGCCGAAACTGCTGAAGAGAAAAAGCTCTATTCGGGTATTATCAATCAGAATTCGGATATTTTGTTGCAACTGATTAATGATATTCTGGATTTATCGAAGATAGAAGCCGGGACACTGGAATATATCAAGCGTCCAATGAATCTGGGAGAAGTTTGCCGGACAATTTATGCTGTTCATAAAGAACGTGTGAAAGAAGGGGTAACTCTTGTTTTTGATAATGAGGATGAGAATTTATTCATTGAGGGAGATCAGAACCGTATCATGCAGGTGATAACAAATTTCCTGACTAATGCGAGTAAATTTACGTATGAAGGAGAGATTCGTTTGGGTTTTGAGCGGACGGATAAAAATATTCGTGTATATGTGAAGGATACAGGAATAGGAATAGAGCCGGAAAAAGTAGACCATGTCTTCGAGCGTTTTGTCAAACTGAACTCTTTTGCGCAAGGCACAGGATTAGGGCTATCTATCTGTCAGATGATTATCGAAAAGATCGGTGGAGAAATAGGGGTGACTTCTGAATTGGGTAAAGGCTCTACGTTCTATTTCACGATTCCTTATGAAGAAGCCGGAGAACTCGGCGAAATCTTTAAAATGTCAAAGACGGAATCTAAAGGAAATACTGTAAATCGTGTGCAACAGATCAAAAAGATTTTGGTAGCGGAAGATGTAGAAAGTAATTTCATCCTGCTGAAGAATCTGATCGGCAGGGAATATACATTGCTTTGGGCTAAGGATGGGGTGGAAGCCATTGAAATGTATAAGCAGTATCAACCGGACTTAATTCTGATGGATATAAAAATGCCACGCATGGATGGATTGGAAGCAACACATATCATTCGTTCTTATTCCAAAGATATTCCTATTATTGCTTTGACGGCTTATGCTTTTGAAACGGATAAAGAATTGGCTTTGGAGATGGGATGCAATGATTTTGTGACTAAACCGGTTTCGGAAAGAACTTTGAGAAAGGCTTTGGATAAATATTCGACTATTGTTTAATGAATAGATGCGACAGAAGAGAAAAGCCCGCAAAATCAGTGAATAATTGTAGAATGTTCTACCATTACGCGCTTACGCAGCAGATATATAAGAAGGTTCCAGCGGATTTATAATCCGCTGGTCTTTTGTATCAGGATTTTTAGTCCGCTTGTCGTGTCCGATCGTTTAAAAACCTTTGTCTCTTTCGATTTTAATCGTACATTTATCCTCTCTAATCAAATTAGTATATCAATGGATACTGCGAATCGAGTTTTAGATGAATTATATTTTGTTACTTCTACCGTTGTCGATTGGATAGATATCTTTACCCGTCCTAAATACAAGCATATAATTCTGGAGTCACTAGCCTATTGTCAGGAGAAAAAAGGCTTAAGAATTTATGCCTGGGTATTAATGAGTAACCATTTGCACATGATTGTCAGTTCCGGAACAGAAGCAACAGCTTCGGATATCCTTCGAGATTTTAAAAAGTTCACTAGTAAACGTATTATGGCAGAACTCGAAACAGATCCTCAAGAAAGTCGTCGCGAATGGATGTTGGATCGTTTTCGCTTTGCCGGAGCTAATGACAAAAAAATATCTAAGTATCGTTTTTGGCAAGAAGGTAATCATCCCGAATTAATTTATTTGCATGACTTCTTTCTGCAAAAATTGAATTATATTCATAATAATCCGGTGAAGCAGGAGATTGTTGCACGACAGGAAGATTATTTATATAGTTCGGCGGTGAGTTATGCGGGTGATAAAGGACTGCTAGAGGTGATTTTGGTTTAGGAAGGTAGAGGTTAAGGAGCGGATTACAAATCCTGATACTCAAGCAATCGGATTGCAAATCCGATTGAACAGAGCAGATTGAACAGAGAACGGAAACCTACTTTAAATGATTTTATGGCGAACTTTCATGTAAGATGTGATGTTGTTTAGATAGAAAAATGTATCTTTGTAATGTAGTAAGTTTGATTCATTCATGCATTTAGAAAGAGTAAGAAATGAAGAGACCAGAGATTATAGAAGCTATTCGTGAAACATTAAAACGTGTTGCTCCCAATGCGCAGGCTATTTTATATGGCTCTGAGGCGCGTGGGGATGCCAGGCATGATAGTGATGTTGATTTACTCATTTTAGTGGAAGGTGACAAAATGACATTGGCTAAAGAAGAAGCTATCACATTACCTTTATATGAATTGGAATTGAAAACAGGTGTTAGTATTAGCCCGATAGTTGTTTTGAAGAAATTTTGGGAGAACCGGCCTTTTAAAACACCTTTTTATGTAAATGTGATAAACGAAGGTATTGTCTTATGAAAGAAATTCTAGATAAGGAAAGTAAGAAAGCACTGGTCGCTTATCGGATACAACGTGCTTATGAAACATTGAGAGAGGCTGAGGTTATGATACGTGAGTCATTCTATAATGCTGCTATTAACAGGCTGTATTATGCATGCTATTATGCAACTGTAGCTCTTCTTTTAAAATATGATATTCAAACGCAGACTCATAATGGGGTGAAGACGATGCTTGGTCTGCACTTTATTTCGACAGGAAAACTTCCTGTAAAAGTAGGAAAAACTTTTTCTACATTATTTGAAAAAAGGCATAGTGGAGATTATGATGACTTTGTATATTGTGACGAAGAAATGGTAAACAACTTATATCCACAAGCAGAGACTTTCATAAATAGTATTCAAGAATTAATAAGAGATAAAGAGTGGGAATCTATATAAGGAAGGTGAACCGTCCCAGTGGATTTTGAATCCGCTTGCTTCACTTATGTGTTGTTGATTTTTAAAAGAAGAGATTATGAGCAATAAAATTTATCCTATCGGTATTCAGAATTTTGAAAGCCTTCGTCAGGATGGTTATTTTTATATTGATAAAACGGCATTGATGTATCAAATGGTAAAGACCGGGCGTTATTACTTTTTGAGTCGTCCGCGCCGTTTCGGAAAGAGTCTGCTCATTTCTACTTTAGAGGCTTACTTTCAAGGAAAAAAAGAACTGTTTACCGGCTTGGCAGTAGAAAAGTTGGAAAAGGATTGGATTAAATATCCTATATTGCATCTCGACCTGAATATCGAGAAGTATGACACTCCGGAAAGTCTGGATAAGATATTGAATGATAATCTGGAATATTGGGAAAGCCAATACGGCACCCGTCCATCCGAGACATCTTTTTCCCTGCGTTTTGCAGGTATCATTCAGCGTGCTTGTGAGAAGACCGGACAACGTGTAGTTATTCTGGTAGATGAGTATGACAAACCTATGCTGCAAGCTATCGGTAATGAGGAACTGCAAAAGCAATTCCGAAATACTCTGAAGCCATTTTATGGCGCTTTGAAAACGAAGGACGGGTATATAAAGTTCGCTCTGCTCACCGGCGTGACAAAGTTTGGCAAAGTCAGTGTATTCAGTGATTTGAATAATCTGGATGATATTTCAATGTGGAATGAGTATGTCGAAATTTGTGGTGTCAGCGAGCGTGAAATCCATGAAAATCTGGAAGCGGAACTACATGAATTTGCAGCAGCACGTGGAATAACGTATGACAAACTCTGTGAAGATTTGAGAGAGTGTTATGACGGTTATCATTTTACGCACAATTCAATCGGCATGTACAACCCGTTCAGTCTGCTGAACGCTTTCAAGCGTAAGGAGTTTGGTAGTTATTGGTTTGAAACGGGTACGCCTACCTATTTGGTGAAATTGCTAAAAAAACATCATTATGACCTGGAGCGGATGGCACATGAAGAGACCGATGTCCAAGTGTTGAACAGTATAGATTCTGAATCCACCAATCCCATCCCGGTAATTTATCAGAGTGGATACCTAACCATTAAGGGGTATGATGAAGAATTTGGAATGTATCGCTTGGGTTTCCCCAATCGCGAAGTGGAAGAAGGTTTTATCCGCTTCCTGCTTCCTTTTTATGCGAACGTAAATAAGGTCGAGTCGCCTTTTGAGATTCAGAAGTTTGTTCGTGAAGTGCGTTCCGGTGATTATAACTCTTTCTTCCGCCGTCTGCAAAGTTTCTTTGCAGACACTACTTACGAAGTGATTCGGGACCAGGAGCTACATTACGAAAATGTTCTTTTTATCGTTTTTAAACTGCTAGGTTTCTACACCAAGGTAGAGTATCATACGAGTGAAGGGCGCATCGACCTTGTCTTGCAGACCGATAAATTTATTTATATCATGGAATTTAAGTTGAACGGTACGGCAGAAGATGCTTTACAGCAGATTAACGACAAGAATTATGCTCTTCCTTTCGAAATGGACGGACGTAAACTCTTTAAAATAGGAGTAAATTTCAGTGCGGAAACCCGTAATATTGAAAAGTGGATTGTAGAAACAAAAAACTAGCCCGGCAAATAGTGAGGCTAGTCTTTTGAAGTCATAAGTCTTTTTATTCTTTTATTTCCGGAACTAATATAAATTTCGTATCCGGGAAATACTTCTTCAGCCAGTTTTGAATGAAGTTCATCGTATCATTCTGAATCGTTTTATCTTTTACGGTAGGATACATATTATAAAGTACTGTATCCAGTACAATACCGTGTTTTTGTATGGCTTCAAGGCTAAGCAAAGTATGATTGATGCTTCCCAATTTACCGGAAGTAACAAAGATAAGCGGATAATTCTCTTGGGCAATGTAGTCTATTGTCAGAAGCTCTGTTGTTAGCGGAACCATTAAGCCACCTGCGCCTTCGAGCAGAACAAAATCATAGCGTTCGCTCAACTCTTCCGTAGCACGTTTGATTTTGCCGAAGTCAATGGGACGGTTATCCAGTTGGGAAGCTAGATGCGGAGAGGCGGGATAAGAGAAAATTTCCGGCATAGTCAGTCCTTCTTTGTCTTCTTCTGTAAAGGGGATTCCCATGATACGACGATGCAAATCAATATCCTCGGAGTGACCGATGTTTCCTGTTTGGATAAACTTTTGAGTGATGGTACGCTGTCCGTTCTTGTTCCATTCACGAGCTAGAAATCCGGTGGCGTAGCTCTTGCCGGCATCGGTGTCGATACCGCTTACGAAATATACATTCTGTTTCATACTTTTTTCTTTTTTGCGATGATATAAATAGGGTGATAGGTCAGGGACACTGAAGTGCCCTGGGTAAATTCTTGTGTGTAACGTTCACTGAATAACTGCAAGTCACGACGTGTCCGCAGTTGTTGGGAAGAGGTGCCGGATATTCCGGTTACTCCTGTCTGCTTCAAATGATAAAGTACTTTTAGTGGGTTATCAAACGAAAGAGAAATAAGTTCTTCTTCCGAATGGAGTATGTCAAAATGGGATGACAAGGCTTTAACAAGCTCTTCCCGTGAACGATAAGGGAGCCCGTTTCCTGTTAACTCTCGTATCTCTTTCATATTCTCTTTACCGAAAGTGCTGAAAGCGAAATAGCCTTGATTATTAAGCAGGGTGTTGCACCTTTTGAAAAAGTTTTCAGGAGATTCGAACCATTGCAGAGCCGAGCAGGAAGTAATTAATGTACTTTCAGCGGGGAAAGGAACTGTTTCTGCATCTCCCGGAAGAAAGGAAACCTGTTCTTTTCTTAATATATCCTCGCAACAGTACTTCATTTCCGGGCAAAGGTCGTTTAGCAATAATTCTTTCGGCCGAAGGGCCTGAAGTAGCATACGGGAATAAATACCTGTACCGCATCCGAACTCAATCACTTTTGAACAGGGAAAAGAGATGTGTTCTGTAAGCAGGTGAATCATTTTATCTGCTATTTGCCGTTGTACGTTTGCTTCCTGGGGATAAGTAGCAATGGCTTTAGAGAAACGTTCGGCGATTAGTTGTTTATCCATAAATCGATCATTAGTTGATTTGCATGATTACATTATCAAAAAGGTCTTGTTGATAATGAGCGGCTTCTGTATATTCAAGGGAATCCACTTTGTTTCTCCATGCCAACCATTGGCTATCCGGCAGGAAGATACGGTCGCTCTTTCCTATGATGGCTCTTTGCCATGCAAAATCCGACGGTGGCAATGATAAGTATTGCTTTTGTATGGCAGCAAGCTCTTCTTTGAGCTCTTCAACGGGACGTTGGGGAGCTACTGTCTGAAAAGCCTTGTAATCGGCTGCTGAACCGCACATTCTTCTTTGAAACTTTTGCAGGGATTGTTCATTCAGTCCTTGCAGGGTTCCTTCAAAAATGGTAGGAGTAATCCCTTTCGTTTCATGTATAGGAGAAAGAGTCCCATTGATAGCGATACTTTGGGAAAGGGGCAGGGATGGATATTGTTTCATTATCTGTGAGGCTGCCCATACTCCCATTGACCAGGCAATGAGGGTGATTTCGGAATATTCTTGCAAAATGTCGGCATCGAACTCTAATGAACGATAATCATAGCAAATCATCCAGTCCTTATCGGTCGGGTGAATTTGCAGGAATGGAGTTTCATCCATTCCCCAGCCTGCGAAGAAAAGCAATAGATGCTTTTGATTATTCTTTATGATAAAATACTGTTTCATCCGTTTATCAGTTTGATGAGTTGGTCGATTTCATGTTCGGTGATGTCCGCTGTCAGTGAGAAGCGGATGCGTGAAGTCCCTTCGGGAACCGTAGGCGGACGTACCGGCAATGCGTAAAATCCTTTGCGTTGGAGTTCTTCTGCTTTCAATATGGTATCTTCACTTGCTCCGACAATCATAGGGACAATATGGCTTACCGAGGGGCAATTGTATCCTTTGGTTGTAAGGGCTTCCTTTAGCTTTTCACTGATTTGTAGCAGGTGAGTTCTCTTATGTTGTAAAGCTGGAAGACGTTCTAACACCCATGAAGTCCATTGAATATTAATGGGCGGAAGTGCAGTGGTGAATATAAACGTGCGCATTTTATTGATTAGATATTCCCGAATGAGTTGTCGACAGACAATATAAGCTCCTGCCGAGGCAATGGCTTTCCCGAATGTACCTACCAGAAAGTCTATATCGTTGATACATTCTTGTTCTTCAGCACATCCTAATCCTTTTTTCCCTCGTACACCAAAAGCATGAGCCTCATCTATATAAAGAAGAATATTGGAATAGCTCTTTTTGAGTTGAATGAGAGCGGGAAGATCAGCTTCATCGCCATCCATGCTGAAGATACTTTCGGTAACAATAATAATCTGCTCATAAGCGTTATGATTTTCAGCAATCAGTCGCTGCAACTGGGAAATATCATTGTGACGATACCGTATACATTTAGCTGATGATAATTTAATCCCGTCTATCAGGCTTGCATGCACCAGCTTGTCAGCAAGAATCAGGGTGTGAGTATTGCAAATGGCAGGAAGTATTCCTGTATTGGCATGATAACCACTATTGAATATGAGTGCACTTTCGGTTCCGAACATGGTGGCTAGCTGTTGCTCCAACTTCTGATAGTCACTAAAATTACCGGTCAATAACCGGGAAGAAGAGGAGGTGGGCAGGAAAGTTTCGGGAGTGAGCGTCCTTAAGAATTCTTCCCTCAATGAAATGTCATTAGCCAGTCCGAGATAATCATTAGAAGATAGGTTCAACATTCGTTGTCCGTTCAGCAGAACATCTCGCCCTTTGTGGATTAGCGGTGGGAGAGAACGGTAATTCTTTTTCTCTTTCAAGGTCTGGAGTTCCTGGTTTATATACTCTAATGTCATGAATTGTTATTTTAAGTAATCAGTATTCGATAGATGAATGATTGAAAGTGTAATCTGTTGTTTATAAGATGTTTATCGTCAGAAGGACTATCCCGGAAGTTTCTCACCGACCAAGGCATCCTTCCTCGGTGAGGAAAGGTCCGTTCCTCATCGAGGAACACCCTTTTGCTCACCGAGGAACAGATCTTTGGGTGAAAATCCGGTAATATTCTTTTTATCTGTCATCTTTTTTGAATAACTTTAAGTAACCCGGAAGTCAGTTTGCTTAATTGTTCCGAAGTAATGATGAAAGGCGGCATCAGATATACCAGTTTGCCAAAGGGACGTACCCAGATTCTTTCTTCCACAAATCGTCGTTGCATATAGGCCATATTTACCGGACGCTTCATCTCAATGACTCCGATAGCTCCGAGTATTCGTACATCAGCTACTTCCGGAAATTCCCGTGCAGGTGCCAGTTCTTCTTTCAGTTGAGTTTCAATTCGCTTCACATTCTCTTGCCAACCGGATTCGAGTAATAGGCGAACGGAAGCGCAAGCCACTGCACACGCAAGTGGATTACCCATAAATGTAGGCCCGTGCATAAAAGCTCCCGGTACATGGTTGGAGATGGTATCTGCTATCCGGTTACTGGCTAATACAGCAGAAAGTGTCATATATCCTCCGGTCAGTGCTTTGCCGATGCACATGATATCCGGTTCTACTCTGGCGTGTTCCCACGCAAAAAGTTTGCCGGTACGTCCGAATCCCGTTGCTATTTCGTCGAAGATTAGAAGAATATTGTGCTTCCGGCAAAGCTTTTCTGCTTCACGCAGATACTGCGGATGATAAAACCACATGCCACCTGCTCCCTGTACCACCGGTTCCAGGATAAGCGCTGCCAACTCTTTTGAATGTTTTTCAATCATCTCTTGCAGAGGTAGTATATCTTCCGGATTCCATTCTCCGTCGAACCGGGAAGTGGGGGACGGGACAAAATAACGTACAGGCAATGCTGAACCGAAAAGACTGTGCATACCCGTCACCGGATCACATACAGACATGGCATTCCACGTATCACCGTGATAGCCGGAACGGATAGTCACGAAATTATTCTTTTCCGGTTTTCCTGCTGCATACCAATATTGTACAGCCATTTTCAGTGCCACTTCTACGGCTACCGAACCGGAGTCTGCATAGAATATTTTCTGCATGGAAGAAGGAACCAAAGGCAATAATAGTTTCCCCAATTCAATGGCCGGATCATGCGTCAGTCCTCCGAACATGACATGAGACATTTTATCTAATTGTTCTTTTGCCGCCTGATTCAATACCGGATGATTATATCCATGCACTGCACACCACCAAGAAGACATTCCGTCAATGAGCGTTTGTCCGTCTTCGAGGGTAATGGTGGCTCCCTCTGCCCGTTTCACTTTGTAGACAGGAAGCGGATCGGTAGTCGAAGTGTACGGATGCCAGATATGTTCGCGGTCAAACTGGGAACCGGCGAAATGATAACCTTCTTCCTGAATCATCTTTTTGTCTTCCGATACTTTGGAACCGAGAGTTGTCAGCAGGTCGCCTACGATAGCCGAGTTAATACCGATATATAATGCTTTGTGCATCGCCTCGGAAGAAAGTTGTGAACGTCCTCCGGCAAATCTTAGAAAAGCTGTCGGATTAATAAAACGAAAGATAGCGATGGTTTTAAGTATTTCTTCTTCGCTTAAAGGCTGCTCGTTTTCCAGTGGAGTTCCCGGAATCGGACTAAGCAGATTGATAGGTATGGACTGAACATTCAGTTCTTTTAAAGTGAAAGCAAATTCAATCCGTTGCTCCATCGTTTCTCCCATACCGATGATACCTCCGCAGCAGATATCCATGCCTACACGACGGGCTGCATCGAGAGTAGCCAGTTTTTGTTCTTGTGTATGTGTAGTGCAGAGTTTGGAAAAATAAGACGGAGCCGTTTCCAGGTTACAGTGATAACGGGTGATTCCGGCTTCGTATAGGGAACGTAGCTCTTCTTCGTTAAGTAACCCCAGAGAAGCACAGAACTGAATGGACGAGTGACGTCGCATTTGACGAACGGTATCGCAAAGTTGGGTAATCTGTTTGGGAGATGGTTTTCGTCCGCTGGTAACGAGAGAGAAACGGTTGACGTCTTGAGCTTCATTGTATTTCGCCTGTCGGAGACATTCTTCAGCGGGAAGGAGATCGTAAATATCGGCTTTAGTCTTGTAATGAGAGGATTGTGCACACCATTTACAGTTTTCCGGGCATCGGCCGGACTTGGCGTTGATGATGGAACACATGTCGAATTCGTGCGAAGCACGTGCGACGGTAATCTCATGCGCGGCGGCATATAGCGCCTCGCTGTCAGCCATGTTGGCTAGCCAAGCGGCTTGGTCGGGCGAAATATCAATGCCTGCCAACACTTGGTCTTTTATTTCCTGAAGTGTCATAAATGTATGATAAGGGATAGTAATTTTAGCATTCTGCTTGCGAAGGGCAACGTCCACAACATTGATGTGCAGATGACCGATTTGGAATTCACGTCCCATACTCGCAAAAGCGGCATAGTTCTTTCTGCCCCAATAACGGAAGCGGGAAAGAAGGGTACGTGTGGTCTGTATGTGGCGTTGTTGCTTCATTGATTTTTTATTTTTGTTCGTTAGAACGTGGCAAATGTACAAAGATTCTTTGGATAAGCAAGCAAGTTTACGATTTCTGATATCCGTACTTTTATTTCTTTTTCCTGTATTCTTTGCGCAAGTTGAAATTGAATCCGGCATATATCTGAAGAGTGCCGAAGCCATTGTTTACAGAGAAATTATTCCGGTGGTAATTATAGTTTTTCCCAACGAAAGAAGTACCTACAAAGTATTTTCCGTTATTATAAACAACCCCTGCACGAAGTAGAAAATCCAGATTAAATTTGCCGTACCATGCTTTTCCTTCGTGAGTTTCCGCATCTACATCAGAGGCTTTATAGGCAATGGCAGGGGTGAGAGACAAACATGCCAGGCAGTTGCGGGCAAAGACCCAGTTGTAGGCATATCCGAAACTGATATTGGCATTGGTATATTTTATATCCTTGACTTTCATACCGGGATTCATTGTCTGCTGTAGAAAAACAGGAAGTTCTGTGTAGTCGAAGTCGAGATGATGCTTTGAAATAGAAAAACCGGCAATAAATGTTCCCGCGTTGCGTCGTTGGTTGGTGGACTGGCTGAAGGCGGCCGGATAAGAGAATTTTCTGTTATTAAAGATATAATATAAGTTCAGTCCTTTTATATCCACCTTTATTCCACTGAAATCCTCGGAATAGTTGGAGGGAATATCTTCAGAAAATCCTCTGATCTTATGTATCTTGTAATTGTTTCCGGTACGACGGTAGAATATATCTACGCCAAGTTTGGAACTATATAAGCTAAGGTCAAACTCTGTACCTCTATTCTTCCGGTTGGTTTTCCGATAGATATCATCCACATCTACGGACCATCCCAGGAAAATCCATCGCCAGCCGAAATACAATCCTATTTTATTATGCGGGTTGGGAGAGAAACTAAGTTTTTGTGGTTGAGGCTGTTCGCTGGTGACAGAGTAATATTCGAAGTTGCTGAAATGAGTAGCCATCAACGCATAATTATAACGGTTCGGGCTGATATAGAGCGTATCAAAATCACTGAAATTCATAAATTTCTTGATTGCTCTTTTGAAAGGACTGGACTGGGTGACCGTTGTGGAATCTATTCTTGTACTATCATTTGTAGAAAGGGCTTTCTCTTCACTTTGTGCCTGTAAGGACAGTGAAAATAACAGAAAAAGATATAGAATAACCCGTTTCCCCATGCGGTTCTTTGTTGTTTTAGATGTTTTTCGTTTCACGAATGTACTACCTTTCGTTGATTTATGCTAGTAATCTTCTAAAAAATGTTTCGTTTCCTAAACAAAAAAGTTCAATATACTGTTAGTTACAACAAGCAAATAAATCTTAAGCCACAAAATTATGAGAATCTATTTACGTTTATTAGTCGTGTCTCTTCTGCTTTTTGCAGGAAATATAGTATATGCGGAAGCACAGCAGGAGAAACGCGTGACGGGTACGGTGACTTCTGAAGGGGAGCCCTTGCCTGGTGTCTCCGTACAATTGAAAGGAGCATCCTCCGGCACCATCACTGATATTGATGGAAATTATTCAATTGAAGTTCCTGCTACCGGCACTTTAGTGTTCCGCTTTGTAGGAATGAGATCGGTAGAGCAACCGGTGAATAACCGAAGTGTGATTAATGTCACGTTGGAATCGGAAAGTAAAGAACTGGAAGAAGTAATGGTAGTAGCTTATGCTACCGCTAAGAAGTATAGTTTTACCGGAGCAGCTTCGACGATGAAAGCAGGTGAGATTGAAAAGCTACAGACTTCGAGCGTATCGCGCGTATTAGAAGGGACGGTGTCCGGAGTGCAGGCTAGTGCGGCAAGCGGGCAGCCGGGTACGGATGCGGAAATCCGTATTCGTGGTATCGGATCTATCAATGCATCCAGTGCTCCGCTTTATGTGGTGGACGGTGTTCCGTTCGACGGTAGTGTGAACTCTATCAATCCTGATGATATATCTTCGATGACAGTATTGAAAGATGCGGCTTCTGCTGCTTTATACGGTTCACGTGGCGCAAATGGGGTGATTATTATCACAACCAAGCAGGGAGATCAAAATACCAAAGCGACCGTAAAGGTAAAAGCCTCTTTAGGAGGTTCCAATCGTGCCGTGCGTGATTATGATCGTGTCAGTACCGATCAATACTTTGAATTGTATTGGGAAGCACTTCGCAATCAGTACGCCAAGAGCGCGGATTATACTCCGGCAACTGCTGCGGCACAAGCATCCAAAGACCTGGTTACGAAATTGATGGGAGGTGGACCGAATCCTTATGGTCCCCAATATGCGCAACCGGTCGGTACAGATGGAAAATTGGTGGCAGGTGCCCGCCCATTATGGAATTCAGACTGGAGTGATGCCATGGAACAACAAGCACTTCGCACAGAGTTGAATCTAAGCGTTTCCGGAGGCGGAAAAGCAAATCAGTATTTCTTTTCAGCCGGCTACCTGAATGATAAAGGTATTGCGCTTGAATCGGGTTATCAGCGTTTCAATCTTCGTTCCAATATCACCAGCGAAATGACTTCTTGGTTGAAGGGAGGAGTCAATTTGAGTTTTGCACATTCTATGCAGAACTATCCGGTTTCTTCTGACTCCAAAACCAGTAATGTGATTACTGCAGGACGTACCATGCCGGGATTTTATCCGATTTATGAAATGAATACCGACGGTAGCTACAAATTGGATGAGAATGGAGACCGCATTTATGACTTCGGCTCTTATCGTCCTTCCGGTTCGATGGCAAACTGGAATCTGCCGGCTACTTTGCCTTTAGACAAATCAGAACGAATGAAAGATGAAGTCTCCGGTCGTACTTTCTTGGAAGCTACGATTATTGAGGGATTGAAATTCAAGACTAGTTTCAACTTTGACTTGATTAATTATAATACGTTGGATTATACGAACCCCAAATTGGGTCCGGCTAAAGAAAACGGCGGCGTCAGCCGAATGAATACCCGTACTTTCTCCTGGACATGGAATAATATTGCTACGTATGACAAGACAATTGGTGAACATCATTTTAATGTTCTTGCCGGTGTGGAGGCCTATTCTTACCGCTACGATGAACTGACGGCATCACGTTCCAAAATGGCGCAGCCTGATATGCCGGAGCTGGTAGTCGGTTCACAGTTGACCGGAGGTTCGGGGTATCGCATCGACTATGCGTTGGTGGGTTATCTGACTCAAGCATTATACGACTATCAAAATAAATATTTCTTCTCGGCATCCTATCGTCGCGACGGTTCTTCACGTTTTGCGCCGGAGACCCGCTGGGGAAATTTCTGGTCGTTGGGTACTTCCTGGCGTATCGACCGGGAAGAGTTTATGGCAAGTACTTCCGACTGGTTGTCTGCCTTGACTCTGAAAATGAGCTATGGTGCGCAGGGAAATGATAACCTGGGTACTTATTATGCGAGTAAAGGACTTTATACCATTGTTTCCAATTTGGGAGAAAATGCGTTAGTGTCCGACCGTATGGCGACTCCGAATCTGAAATGGGAAACAAACCTCAACTTTAATGTAGGTATCGACTTCTCCCTGTTCAATAACCGTTTTTCCGGTTCATTTGATTTCTTTACACGTCGTTCGAAAGACCTGCTTTATTCACGTCCGATAGCTCCTTCCCTGGGATATGGTTCTATTGACGAAAATGTAGGAGCCTTGAAGAATACAGGTATAGAAATGGTGCTTAACGGAACGATTATCAATCAGAATGGTTGGGTATGGAAACTGGGTATGAACTTGACGCATTATAAGAATAAGGTGACGGATCTCCCATTGAAAGATATGCCGCGAAGTGGTGTGAACAAGTTGCAGGTAGGTCGTTCGGTGTATGATTTCTATATGATAGAGTGGGCGGGAGTAGACCCGGAAAATGGAGATCCGCTGTGGTATAAGAATGAGGTGGATGCAAATAAGAATCCGACCGGAAAACGTGTCACAACAAATGATTATGGTTCGGCTGACTATTATTATGTCAACAAATCGTCTCTTCCGAAAGTATATGGCGGATTCAATACGTCTCTTTCTTGGAAAGGATTTGATCTTTCGGCTATCTTTGCTTACAGTATCGGTGGATATATCTACAATCGTGATGTTACAATGATTCTGCACAATGGAAGTTTGGAGGGTCGCGACTGGTCGACGGAGATTCTAAGAAGATGGACTCCCGACAATCGCTATACCGATGTCCCTGCTTTGAGTACTACTTCTAATAACTGGAACTCGGCTTCCACTCGCTTCTTGCAGAATAATTCGTATATGCGATTGAAAAACCTGACACTTTCCTATAACTTACCCAAACAATGGATTAGTAAGTTGTCATTGAGCAGTGTGCAGGTATATGTACAAGGAGATAATCTGTTTACCATTCACCGGAATCAGGGACTAGACCCTGAACAGGGAATTACCGGTATCACTTATTACCGTTATCCGGCTATGCGAACCATCTCCGGAGGTATCAATGTTTCTTTCTAAATTCAGACTAAATTATGAGAAAAATAAAAATTCAATCCATTCTTGCGGCAGTTGCCGGACTTTTCCTGGCAACGAGTTGTAGCAGCAGTTTTTTGGATACGGACCCCACAGATGCGGTAAGTTCGGATAAGGTATCTGTACCCGAAAATGCGGAGGCACTTGTGAATGGTGCCTGGTATAATCTGTTTGATTATTCAAGTACCTATGCCAATATCGGTTATCGGGCACTTCAGTGTCTGGATGATATGATGGCAAGTGATATTGTTTCCCGTCCGAAATATGGTTTTAACTCTTCGTATCAGTTTAATGATATAGCGCAATCCTCAAATGGTAGAACAGAGTTTGCCTGGTATCTGATATATAAAACGATAGATAATTGTAACACTGCCATTTCTATCAAGGGGGATTCGGAAGAACTCCGTCAGGCACAGGGACAAGCATTGGCATTACGCGCCTTTTGTTATTTGCACTTGGTACAGCATTATCAATTCACCTACTTGAAAGATAAAGATGCTCCGTGTGTTCCTATATATACCGAACCTAGCAATAGTTCCACTGTACCGAAAGGAAAATCAACAGTGGCACAGGTTTATCAGCTTATTTTCGACGATCTCACTTTGGCGAAGGACTATTTGAAAAACTATGTCCGCAGCGGTGATAATCAAAAGTTCAAACCAAATGTTGCAGTGGTTGACGGTCTTTTGGCTCGCGCTTACTTGCTGACCGGACAATGGGAAGAAGCCGCAAAAGCTGCCGAAGCAGCACGTGCAGGATATACGTTGATGACAACTACAGCCGAGTACGAAGGTTTTAATAATATTTCCAATAAAGAATGGATATGGGGATTTCCTCAAATTCCTTCCCAATCGGATGCCAGCTATAATTTCTATTATTTGGATGCAACATACGTAGGAGCATATAGCAGCTTTATGGCTGATCCCCATCTGAAAGATACATTTACCGAAGGTGATATTCGTTTACCTTTGTTTCAGTGGATGCGTGAAGGATATTTGGGATATAAGAAATTTCACATGCGTGCAGATGATACGGCTGATCTGGTCTTGATGCGTGCTGCTGAAATGTATTTGATAGAAACGGAGGCGAAAGTTCGTGACGGCGTAGCGTTGGCCCAGGCTGTAGCTCCATTGAATACATTGCGTAATGCCCGTGGAGTAGGGGATTATGAGGTGACAGGAAAATCACAGGAAGATGTAATCAATGAGATTCTGATGGAACGTCGCCGTGAACTTTGGGGGGAAGGATTTGGTATTACCGATATACTTCGTACACAAAAGGCAGTAGAACGTGCTGCTTTATCGGATGAAATGCAGAAGACAGAAGTCGATTGCTGGCAGGAGGGTGGTAGCTTTGAAAAACGAAATCCTCTGGGACATTGGTTCCTCAACTTCCCGAACGGTAAACCGTTTACAGTAAATAGCACCTATTATTTGTATGCTATTCCACAGAAAGAAATTAACGCTAACCCTAACATATAAATAGCTCTCTTAATTTTTTGACTTTGACCTTAACTTGTAGACCGGTATACGTCGTGACGATGCATACCGGTCGTTTTCTTTGGAAAAGAGGGAGCGCAAAATGTGACACACCCCATTTTATTTAATCTAATCTTATTCTATTTTTTTCTTCTTCAAATTCGGTAAAAAGAATGTGACCAATCCTAGTAGCGGCATATAAGCACAGATATTATATACATATTCAATACTCGTTTTATCCGCTAAATTACCGAGTACGGCAGATGCTACACCAGCCACCCCGAATGCAAATCCAAAAAATAACCCTGATATTAATCCGAGCTTGGTAGGAAGCAATTCCTGTGCATAAAGCAATATAGCGGGAAAAGCGGAAGAAAGCATCAATCCCACACAGAAGCTAAGGATAATAGTCCACATCAAATTAGCATGTGGCATTAGTAAACTGAACGGGGCAGCTCCCAAAATAGAAGCCCAGATCACATACTTCCGACCAATTCGGTCACCGACAGGTCCACCAATTAATGTTCCGATAGCAGTAGCTACCAGAAAGATAAATAAATATAGTTGCGAATCTTGTACGCTTACATTAAATTTATGAATCAAGTAGAAAGTATAATAACTCGTGAGACTTGCCATATAGATATATTTGGAGAAAATCAGAATCAGCAATATCGCGATTGAAAGGGCTGTCTTATCCATAGGCAAAGGAAGATGAACAGGTTTTCTGACACTGACGGTCTGTGCTTTCATCCGGTTTAGATATGATTTATACCATTTGCAAATTGGGTACATCACTCCGATAGCAGCTAAAGCCACAAATGCAAATACGATGAGATGTTGTCTGCCATAAGGAGCCACCAACAGAGCAACCAGTAAAGGACCTAATGAACCTCCGAAGTTACCACCTACCTGAAAGAGTGATTGTGCTAGTCCACGTTTCCCGCCAGAGGCAAGGAATGTGATACGGGAGGCTTCCGGATGCAGTACGGAAGAGCCAATTCCGATTAAGAATACGGAGGCTAATATCCAGTATAGATTATCAGAGAATGCTAAGTTTATCAAACCAATCAGTGTAAAGCTCATTCCGATAGGCAACGACCATGCAACGGGATATTTATCAAAAATGATTCCGGTAATCGGTTGAAAGACCGAAGCCGAAAGCTGATAAACCAGTGTGATAAGGCCGATTTGCGCAAAACTTAATCCTAAATCATCTTTGAATAGTGGATAAGCTGCTGAAACAACGGACTGTAAAAGATCATTGAGACAGTGTGAAAGACTTAATGCGATTAAGATGGAAAATGTAATTTTTCCTACGGGTTGTTCCTGATTTTGTACCATGATACCTATTGCTTTAGAAGTGTTCCTGAAAAATTGGCTGCAAAGGTACGCAAACTTTCCCGTTTCTCTAAGACTAAGGATTCTAAATTGTCGTTAATTCAATTTTGGCTAACTGAACTATTCTCCGTACCTGCTGTTGTTAAATAAAAAAGGAGGATTATATGGGCTTTATTTGGTATATCATTATTGGTATTGTGGCTGGATTCCTCGCAGGTAAAGTAATGCGCGGCGGAGGTTTTGGTCTTATTATAAATTTATTACTTGGTATTCTTGGAGGTGTACTGGGCGGTTGGGTATTTGCCCTTTTCGGACTGTCAGCTTCAGGATTGATCGGAAGTTTGATAACTTCCACTGTAGGGGCTATCCTTGTATTATGGATTGCTTCCTTATTCTCGAAATCTAAATAGATATTTATATAATTTATTTTTAATCCTAAAAACAGAACTTAATTATGGAATGTAGACATGGAAATTTCTGGATTGGACTCGGAATTGGGTCAATCCTCGGCGCAGTAGCTTATCGTCTTTCACGTACAGCAAAAGCAAAACAGTTGGAAAGCGAAATTTATAATGCTATCCATCGTATAGGTCGCGATGCTGAAATAGCAGCTGCTCATGCTGAAAGAAAAGCAATGGATCTTGGACTTAAAGCAGTAGAAACCGGTGCGGAAATTGCTGATAAAGTAGCGGCAGAAGCCGACAAAGTGGCCGGAAAAGCAAAAGATAAGTGGGAAAAGTAAGAATCCCAAAACGGGTAATCGATTTAAATATAATTGGTTACCTGTTTTATTTTTTGTATATTTAATCTTTTATCCCTAGCTTTATTTAGTCATCGTATCAATGTGTGTGCGAACACATTTAGGCTAATCTTCTTTATTATTCTCGTTTCCTTCAAGAATTGGGAGTTACTTTCTCTCTAACTTTTCATCTGAAAAGAGTCTTTTTCTCTATACTATCTTTACTTTTTCTTATGTTTAACAACATGTATGTTTACTGTTTGTTGGAGTTAATCATTTGATTATTAATTGTATATGCTTGTTTTGATATAATATGTGTGCGCACACACTATTGCTTAATTCAATAATTCATTTTACTTTTGCCGATGAAAAACAAGATACTTATCAATATATGGATAAAGAGTTTTCAAATATTCGGATTGTAGACATTGCTAAGATGGCAGGTGTCTCTGTTGGCACGGTAGACCGTGTAATCCATAATCGTGGAAGAGTATCTGAAGAAAACAGGAAAAAAGTACAGGCTATCTTGGAAATGGTACATTACCAACCAAATCTGATGGCACGTTCATTAGCTGCCTCCAAAAAACAATATCATATCCTTGCAATAACTCCTTCTTTTGTGCAGGGGGAGTATTGGGAAGCTATTTCGGAAGGTATAGATAAAGCTGCGGCGGAAATGGAATCATATAATATCACCATTACCAAACTCTTTTTCGATCAATATAATAACAAGACTTTTGATGATATCATCCGAAATCTGCTGAATGAGAAAGTGGATGGAGTATTGATTGCGACTTTGTTTACAGATTCTGTTATCCGGCTTTCGCAGGAGCTTGACAGGAATGAAATACCATACGTGTATGTTGACTCCAACATTGGAGGGCAGCATCAACTGGCTTATTTTGGAACGGAATCTTATGATGCCGGAGTGATTGCTGCCAGATTATTGATGGACAGGCTTCCTTCTTCTTCCGATATATTAATGGCACGGATTATTCATAGTGGGAAGAATGATTCTAACCAGGGAAAGAACAGGCGCGAAGGTTTCTGTCATTATCTCACTGAAACAGCGTTTAACGGAAATCTGCATGAAGTAGAACTGAAAATAAATGATTCAGTGTATAACTTCATGAAACTGGATGAAATCTTTGAAGCTAATCCGAATATTAAAGGCGCTATTATCTTTAATTCAACTTGCTATATTTTAGGAAATTACCTGAAAGCAAGAGGAATGCAGGCTGTCAAACTGGTTGGTTATGACCTTATCGGCAGAAATACGCAATTACTTTCCGAAGGTGTGATAACCGCATTGATTGCGCAGCGCCCCGAGCGTCAGGGGTACGATGGTGTTAAATCATTGTGTAATCATTTGCTGTTCAAGCAGAATAGTGAGAAAGTGAATTTGATGCCTATCGATATTCTCCTTAAAGAGAATCTGAAATATTATCTGAACAATAAATTATAAACATATAAATTTATAAGAACCATGAATGAATTATTTAACGTAAAAGACAAAGTAGTTGTTATCACCGGCGGAGCTGGTATTTTAGGTAAAGGTATTGCTGCGTATCTCGCAAAGGAAGGCGCAAAAGTGGTTGTACTCGACAGAAGTGAAGAAGCTGGAAAAGCATTGGTAGACAGTATCAAAGCAGAAGGAAATGAAGCAATGTTCCTTTACACTGATGTGATGGATAAGGAAGTGCTGGAAGGCAACAAAGTGGAAATTATGAAAGCTTATGGCCGTATTGATGTTTTGTTGAACGCTGCTGGAGGTAACATGGCAGGTGCAACTATCGCTCCGGATAAAACTTTCTTTGATTTACAGATTGACGCATTTAAGAAAGTGGTGGATTTGAACCTTTTCGGTACAGTATTGCCTACAATGGTATTTGCTGAAATTATGGTAGAACAGAAGAAAGGTTCTATTGTAAACTTCTGCTCTGAATCAGCTCTTCGTCCATTGACTCGTGTCGTTGGTTATGGTGCAGCTAAAGCAGCTATTGCTAACTTTACTAAATACATGGCTGGCGAACTGGCATTGAAATTCGGTAATGGCTTGCGCGTAAATGCAATTGCTCCAGGCTTCTTCCTGACTGAACAAAACCGTACATTATTGACTAATCCGGATGGCTCTCTGACTGACCGTTCAAAAACGATTCTCGCTCATACTCCATTCAACCGTTTCGGTGAACCGGAAGATCTTTATGGAACAATCCATTATTTGATTAGCGATGCTTCCAACTTCGTAACAGGTACAGTAGCTGTAATCGATGGTGGATTTGATGCATTCTCAATTTAATAAATGGGGAATTAGGAATTAAAAATAGAGAATTGGCTGCGTAGCATCCGTATGCCGACTCTCAACTTTTAATTTTCAACTTTGATTTCTTAATTCTTAATTTTCAATTCTTAATTTAATAACAATATGTATTTATGTGAACAAACTTGGCGCTGGTATGGTCCTAACGACCCCGTTAGCTTGTGGGATATTAAGCAGGCAGGCGCTACCGGTATAGTAAATGCTCTTCATCACATTCCGAATGGTGAAGTGTGGACAGTAGAAGAGATCATGAAACGTAAGCAAATGATTGAAGAAGTAGGTCTGACATGGTCTGTGGTAGAAAGTGTACCTGTACACGAACATATCAAGACACAGACTGGTGACTTCATGAAATACATTGAAAACTATAAGGAAAGTATCCGTAATCTGGCGAAGTGTGGCGTAATGGTAGTTACTTATAACTTTATGCCCGTACTGGACTGGACACGTACTGACCTTGCCTATACAATGCCTGATGGCTCTAAAGCTCTTCGTTTCGAAAAGGCGGCTTTTGTAGCCTTTGACCTTTTCATTCTGAAACGTCCGAACGCAGAAAAAGATTACACTCCTGAAGAAATAGCTAAAGCAAAAGCTCGTTTCGAACAAATGAGTGAAGATGATAAGAAACTGTTGGTTCGCAATATGATTGCCGGACTTCCAGGTTCGGAAGAAAGTTTCACAGTAGAGCAATTCCAGCAGGCATTAGACCGTTATAACGATATTGACGCTGAAAAGCTCCGTTCCAACTTGATTTTCTTCTTGAAAGAAATTGCGCCTGTTGCCGATGAAGTAGGCGTGAAGCTGGTGATTCACCCGGATGATCCTCCTTACACTATTTTAGGTTTGCCACGTATTTTGAGTACGGAAGAAGATTTCAAAAAACTGATTGAAGCCGTGCCTAACGAATCCAATGGCCTTTGCTTATGTACAGGTTCTTTCGGAGTGCGTGCCGACAATGACCTTGCAGGCATGATGGAACGTTTCGGTGATCGTGTAAACTTTGTTCACCTGCGCAGCACACAACGTGACGAAGAAGGAAACTTCTATGAAGCGAATCATCTGGAAGGGAATGTAGACATGTACAATGTGATGAAGAGCCTGATTCTTCTGCAACAACGTCGTAAATGCTCTATCGCTATGCGTCCCGACCATGGTCATCAGATGATTGATGATTTGAAGAAAAAGACAAATCCGGGATATTCTTGTCTGGGACGTCTTCGCGGACTGGCAGAACTTCGTGGCTTGGAAATGGGTATCGCTAAATCTATTCTTTAGTTGAAGTTTTAATTAGCACTTTATTATAAAAACACTATGACTATTATTGAACGTGATAATAGTTGTGGTGTTTTTTTTATTTATTCTTTTTCACTTGTTGAGGGATAAGTGAGGCGAATAAGTCTCCAACATGCGTATCTTTATCGGCTTTTTTTGCTTTCTTCGGTTTGGGAGGATCGGGGATAATAAGCAAAGCTATTTGTGCACAAGCTTCTGCGTCAGCAATGTTATCAGATGTGCTTGATTTTAACGTTTGTTGGCTGTTGTGGCTTAGAAGCGTGAGATACTTTTCGATTTACTACTTCTAGTTGATTGTGGTATAAAGGAATTAATGGTAAATTCACCACATCTAAAGTTATATTTATCTTGTAATTCTTCCAGTGAATGGATTTCTGCTAGTTCCAAGCATTTAATAAATACATTTGCACAACCGATAGAATCTCCTTCTGCTCTGTGGTGAGTGCCGAATGGTATTGCTAAAGCTTTGCATATATTGGGTAGAGAATAACTACTACAGCCCTTTACTATATATTTAGCGGTTCTATAGGAACAGAAGTGTTTAAATGTTGGGAATGGTATATTATTGGCAAGAAATGTGTCTTTTAGGACATACATATCGAAACTACTATTATGGGCGACAACTACATTGTTGGTTAAATAAGTCTCAACTTCCTTCCATACTATAGGGAATGGGGGAGCATATTCGGTCATTTCTGGAGTGATATGGTGGATGCAGATATTAAAGTAATCATACCTATTATCTTCTGGTTTAACAAGCCATGATTTACTCTCAATTATTTTAGAGTTCTTTACAATAGCAATACCAATTTCACAGATAGAGTTTCTATGAGAAGTAGCTGTTTCCAAATCAATAGCAACGAAATCTAAGTTCTCCATATATGTCTTATATTATGTGAGATACAAATATAGCAAGATTATGTTTGATTCTGATTATATATGCTATACTTCTTTATAATTGGGTAGCTCTAATAAAGCTCGAAGAAGTTCATCTTTATTCCTATCCTCATCTTTAATATGTTCTTCTAATCCTTTAATATTGGATTCTACAAGTTCATTACATATATCCTTCTGCACTTCCTTTAGCATATCTAAGCTGATTAAAGTTCTCATCTCAAATATATTAACATCCTCTAGTGGACTACCTAGTGTTATGAATTTATCAAAAACGAATATGTAGTTATCGGGATATTTGTCATACCGTATCATTGCTCCTACACTGAAACGCGCTTCATTCTCGAAGAATTTCATTATAATATCTAGTTTATTGCCATGTTTACGTTTAAGAATCCTATCTCTATATCTATCAAAGAAATGTGGTATATATGCACCGTTCTTACCTATTTTAATAATGGTGCTAGGACAGGTCACTACATATATGCCTTCCGGTTGGCGGTAACATCTTGCAATTAATGGTATAAACTTATGTTTCCAGTATGCATTAAAGCTATATCTGATAATATATATATGACCTGTGTTGGTAGTAATCTTTATAGGTTTAAAAGTGAAATGGTCTATTCCTTTGGTCTGTATATACTTTAGGTATCTATCCTTCATTCCGAAGAAGTCTACTTCCCTTTCTCGGAGATATTCTTCATAATCTATCTTATATTCATCAAGGACTTTTGTGTACAGCATAACCTATTACTATTAACTAGAAAGGGTATCCAAATGGATACCCTAAAGTGTTTACTTAGTAGTATTAATTAGTAGAAGAAGCTAAAATAGCTTTTAGTATGTCTGTTGGAATATCTTTAAGAAGCTTCTTCTGGTTCTCTAATTTGAGTTCCTTGCAGTTCTTAATCCATTCCTCGTACTTCTCGATTTGCTTGTCACACCAACAAACCATGTCAGCCGGTGATGCATTATTACCAAACCAAGAGCCATACAAATCAAATGATTCTTCACGACTTAATACTACACTAGTTGCTTCATTCTGATTTTCCATAATGATAAATTAATTAGGGTAAATAAATTAACCTTTAAATCTACTCAAAGGCTTGCCGTTCCTTACGGTATTAGTCCATAAGTTGTTTACAAGTAAACGAACATAAAGCGCAATTAAGACATTATGGTATCTCTAAATGAAACGTCACAAATGTACGAATATATTTTAAATAAGCAATCAAATCCCATATAATTTATGCTATAAATTAATGTGTTATTGTAGATATATATCATAATAGTCTTGAGTGATAGTATGGAATTAGGTATATATTCATAGTAGTTATAATACTTTATAATACCACAGTATCTTATAGTAATACAGCATACTAATAGACTGTAGTAATCTCTATACATTCTATCAATGTCTTTATAACTAGAATTTGCCTGTTGTCATACTGTAAATATCCAATAAGTGAAAGCCTAATAGGAATAAATTCAAAATCTGATAATAAGGACTAAAATAACAGATAGACTTGAATAAAGTAGAACCTTCATGTCATAAATTCCAACTTTATGTGTACTTTTGAGCATGATTCGTTACAAGTGGGACAGAATAGTTCAGACCATAATATAGTGTACCCTGTGTAATTCTGTCCCATGTGAACAATAATTTAGATAATATGGAGAATACAGAGTTACACAGTACACTTGTTTACATTGAAGAGAAGGAATTTATGTCAGACCTCTATCCGGAAGGTTTGCCCACTAATACCATAATTGACAAGACCCTAACCGCCAAAGGTGCGACTACTTGTGAATTGGAAGCAAAGCGTAACTCAATAATTGTTGAGCCTAATGTTCCTGTCATTGTAGGGAAACAAAATAAATACCCTAAAGCATTAGGAGTATGTGAAGGTGTTACAGATGCGACCATTAAAACATATCTACTTGATAAATCTATTCCTCATAAGAAGATTATTGTTACACCAGAAAGCTATTCTAAAGTAAAACGGGCAGCAGATTATGCAAGTATTAATTTATTTAAGGACTTCTTTCTACTGATAGATGAATGTGAGAAGGTTGTACAAGATGCGGAATTTAGACCGAATATAATTCTGCCATTCTTCGACTTCTTTAGCTTTGATAATAAAGCATTAATATCAGCAACTCCCTTGTTACCAAATTTGAAGGGATTTACGAACCATTCATTTACCTGTATTAAGATTATACCCAATTATGATTACAAGAAGGCTCTAAATTTGGTTGGAACCAATAATGTACAACAGGAGTTCATGAATCAGATATTCCAAAGTGGCAACAAGATAGCTATATTCTTAAATTCACCCGAATATGCTAAGGCGTTAATAGAGAAAGCCAATATCAGAGACTGCACTAAAATCTACTGTTCAGATACTGACGGGAATATCGGTAAGTTGCGTAAAGAAGGATATAAGGCAGCAGACCTGTTTGTATCTGGTGAGGTATTGGAGCAATATAGTTTCTTTACCAGTAGATTCTATTCAGCAGTTGATTTGGAGACGTCCGACCGACCGGATATAATAATGATGACAGACTGTATCAGCAGACCCCACACAATGATAGACCCATATACACACGCTATTCAGATAATTGGTAGGTTCAGAAACGGAATAGGGGATATAACCCATATAACTAATTGGAATAATGATTTGGAATTACAGTCTCGTGAAGAAGTTATAAAAGAGATGAAAGCACAGAAGAATGTCTATGATACTCTTGCTGATGTAAAGGAAGCTCTTAAAGGTAGAGAGAGGGAACTTCTGACAGAGATTCAAGAACGTATTCCCGTTTACAGGTTTCTATTTGAGAATGATGAATATAAAGGTAAGGTAAATCCATTCTTAGTAGAATGTTATATCCAGAAATTCAAGATTGCATCATTCTATCAATATCCACAATATTTAGAGAACGCTTATCGTGAAACGGGACATTTCAATGTATTGTACCATTATAAGCATTACAATGATGAACAACCTCAAACAGTTAAGCCCAAGATTTTATCAAGGAAGAGGAAGATTGAAATACTAGAGCGTTTACAAGTTCTTAGACCTAAAGGGTTGGTATTTATGATTCCTTCAGAAGAACAGGAACAGGAATTAGCATCATTAAGACATGAAGCCCCCGAACTGTGTAAGTATTATGAGAAGTTTGGCATTGATAAGATTGTGGAAATAGATTATGATTTATCTACCATGAAACGAGAACTTAAAACAAAGCATAAGGCAGAGATATACCTTGTTCCGATAGATGAAATCTATAATACTATCGTCTTAGGCAAACCTTATTCAGAATCTGAAATCATAGCAACCTTGCAGATGATATATGATAAATATAATCTTGTTGATGATAATAATAAACCATTGAAAGCAAAGGCAACATATTTGAATAAGTACTTTAGAATCTCTGAACGGATAACAATACCGAAGTCTCGCCTCAAAGGGTATATTCCGTTTGAGAAGAAATATTCACTCGAATAATCGAAATGTGGGACAGAACTGTTGAGAGTTTGACTTATTACACTCCGAACGGTTCTGTCTCATTTTTCGGAGATTCATGGCTGCAAGCACTCTCACGTGTGTTTATCCATGCGAACGAAGGCAGAGAGGTGAATACGCAACGCTAACATTCCCTACAGCTTGTCAATCTTGAAATGACCGCTCCGTTTATCTTCCAGACTTGCTGCCATAAATCTAATTCGTTTCAAATGAGTGGGCTAACCTATCCCGCACTTGGAATTTGAGACTGTGACATATCAGAGACGCAAGAATTTACATCGGGCTTTGGGCTGTCGACTGATACGCCCAGAAGTGAAAAATAATTCAAAGCAAGGCGTGCACTGTTCACTTGCATACCGTAAATCGGAGCAGGATTCGTTTACGAGTTCCGAAGCAGTTTCCAAGCTAGCAGGCAAGGGCATATCTTCACTTCATAAAGCTCCCAACACAAAGTTTTAAAATAGTCACACAACTGTTATGTAGCCTTACCGAAATGCAGTATCTTTGTGCTACCACATGAGAATTACTGAAACTACTGAATAGCCCAACTTGAAATATATTTGAATATACCTACCGATTCAATCCACCTTATCTTGCCAGATTACCTATTTAATAATTATTCATGGTACTAAGAATGAGTGAGGAAACAGAACTTACATTCAAACAGTTACGTGAGCTTGCATTAGCCCACCATATAGCAGATAATAGAACGATGATTGGAATATGGGCTAAGCTCAATGGATATTCCAAGAGACGCAAGCAGAGAGATAACAAGGTTTACACCGTTTACATCAAGATGAATAATGATACATGAATAGTTTCTAATGAAGGGAGGACAGTATAAATGGTTCTCCCTTTTACCATTAATAAGTGAGCATACTAGACAGGGTATGTATTTGCAACTAATCATCTAATTAGTATCACTATCTACTAATGCGCTTACTAATACAGCAAAGTTATGTGCTGAAGTATTGATATTACCAGATTATAAAGGTGTGCTTATTCCCCCTTTAGCGGTGTGCTTAATCCCCTTTGGGAGCGTGCTTATTCACCCCCTGTCTACACTCCTAGATACTACACTCCATACAGCCATACTGTAAAGTTCTGACGAACTTTCAGTAGGTGGGGTAAGTAGAATATATAAATCAATAATATATGTGGCATTATAATAATAATTTATATGAGAAACTAAGCGAACTGAGGAAAGTGAACAGACTAAGTTCCACTAAAATGAGATTCTTGTTAAAGACCAATCAGATTATCTTGATTAACCATATTGAGCGTTTGCCTTATGAGAGACACGAAACTTCCATTCAAGGAGTACACAGTAATGAGTAATAATCTGATTCAGAATCTAAACTGTTCAGATGTGTACAGGGTTTATACCTTGTTATTAACAGCAGATAAAGATTCTTTGGAAACTAATACTACATTAAAACAGCTTGCAGGGTTTGTAGGGGAAGAACTGGATAATTACAAGAAGAGTAAGAGTACATTATCCTTCAATGACAAATTAAGGGCTACAGGCGAGGTTGTTATACGTGATATAGATTCCAAACAGAAGGACAGACATTGGACTATGTACAGATTCAACCAAGTAGAGCCAGGCAATTATAGAAGAATTGGCAGAGAGTTCTACGATACTTACAATACTTTAGATTTGAAGCTAAGAGGATTCATATTAAAGCTATTCAGTGTAACAGAGCCGCATAGCCATGTTATCAAATTATCACCCATAAGGAAATTGAAGGAGCTTATTCACATGGGACATAATACTATTGGTAGGTACATAGAGCAGTTAAAGGATTTGGATTTATTGGATGAAATTGGTGACTGTCTGATTCTAAAGGTCAAAGGCTTAATAATAGACCAGCCTAAAGATAAGCAAGTAAAGAAACTAATTGCCATGTTCGACCACATGATAGACTTCAACGAAGGCAATAACAAACCATTATCCAGAGAATGTATGATTTATAAGAAGTATAAGGAGAATGGATTTAAAGATGTCAAGAATATCCACGCTTTTATGAAGTCAATACAAGCAGGTACAGTAGGAAGAAAGCGACCTGTTAAGGAAGATATACCTTATAAGATTATTCTGTAGTTAGTTTGTAAGCAATAAAGCTCCAGACCATTAAACGGGTTTGGGGCTTTTTATGTATATCCCCCACCCAAGAATATAGGTACTCTAAAATCATACCCCCGCCCTTTAGATTTAGGTAGTGTTTCTATTTAGACTTTATACAGCTATCAAGTAAAATATTTGATTTGTCAGTGAGCGTATAAGTACATATATATCATACACCCTTCTGTTGTGTTACAAATTACACCCCCATACCAATCATTAGGAGAAATGAAAGGATTACATGAATTGCCATTCAGCCCACAAACCTTTTGAACTTCTGAAATGTGCGGACTTATCAACGATTTGTATATGTCTACATATAAAGATGCACAAAGGAAAGTGAATGAATAGTACTTCATGTCAAGCCCTCATTTTGTCCTTAAATACACTATTTACTAATCTATTATTATGCGTATGGAGAATTTAAAGATTTTATTGACGTTTGGAATAATTCTAATTGTGCCAGTAGTCTTAATGCCACAGTTCTTTATTGGATTATTAATACTGATTGTGGCTTGCTTAGCTTTCAGACAGAGGAATTTCTAATATTAACTTAATAAATTACAGATTATGGAATCAACATTACAGATTATGCCAGTACAGAGAACTAGTAGAAACTTTGGTGAATATGCAGAAGAAGCGGTAATAATTGAAGAGCCTGTTGTTAAATCAAGTGTATCGTTTTTAGATGCTAACACAAATCCCGTTACATTGGAAGAATTGACAACTCAATGCGTTGTACCTACATGGGCAAACCAAGAGTTGACAATCGCACATCAGGATTTTATATCATGTGTGCATGATGCAGCCAGTTCTTTTTATGCAGGGGAGACAGTAAATGCGCCTGATATTCGTTGCAGTCATATTGTACGTGGCAGAATACCCCAAGCTCTTGGAAAGAAAGCTTCTGAACTGTTGGAATGTGAAAAAACACAATTCTATCAAAGACTTGCTTTTGCCTTTACCATTCCAACTATTTATGAGACAATAAATGGGCAGAAACTTGAATTGTGCGTGGGTGGAGTAAGGAACTATTCAGACTTGAACCTCTATCGTTCAACAAAAGGTTTGGAGAAATTCTCTTGCTTTATTGGGTGGCGTGTTCGCATTTGTAGCAATCAGATACTCACAGGAGAAGGGGTTAAGTTCTCTATGGAAGTTTCAAATATTGGTGAACTCTATAGAAATGTGCTTGACTTGTTTAACAATTTCAATCCTGCCAAAGAAATCCATTTGATGCAAACTTTATCCAACACTTCACTTAGTGAATCACAGTTTGCACAAATCATTGGTCGTTGTCGTTGCTATCAAGCATTGCCAATTGGTTATCAGAAATCAATACCTAAACTATTGATAACTGACAGCCAGATAAACAGTGTTTGCCGTGACTTCTATCACAACGAAGCGTTTGGAATGAAAGATAATGCTATTTCTCTTTTCGATTTTCACAATTTGCTTACCCAATCCAACAAAAATAGTTACGTGGACACTTATTTGCAACGGGCAGTTAATGCAACAGAAATCAGTGTTGGAATTAACAACGTTTTATGTGGAATAGATGACAAATATCAGTGGTTTCTTAGTTAGTGGTATTTGAGAATACACAGGATTGTCAAATACAGAAAAAGGACATCTATATAATAAAGTATAGGTGTCCTTTCTTTATTCTATCACTTATTAATAATCAAAGATTATGTTACAAGCGTTAGTAGTCGTTACATTTTGGATTATAGTTTTCTTTATTGCGTGTGCAATTTCACCTGTTGTATTCTTCTTGATGATTATTTGGACTATATACCAGATTATTACAATGAAGTAGTACATTAAAATACAGAAAAAACAAAGAGCATCCATACAGGTGCTCTTTTTATTTATAAACCTCTTAAATATTAAAGAATATGGTAATAGAAGGCAGTCGCGAATACAAGGCAGCGCAAGAACTTGAAAGAGCCTTGAACGATTATAGTTGGAATCCTAAAAGGTTTGCTGAAAGTACAAAGTGTTACCACCGTACACTACAGCAGGAATTAATAAAAACCATAGTGGAGATTATTCGCATGGTTGGTAGTAAGGACTATGGTACAGACCTTAGGAATCAGGCATCACACGAACTTTGCAAACGGATAGTTGACAGTGGCGTGTTGGATGAAGCTCACCTACCTTTTATATAGGTTGAATGAAGTAAGGACATTATTTGCTTAGTGTCCTTGCTTTATAATATTCACTTTGTTAATTAGTGAATGTTTAGCTAATAATCAGTAGGTTAGATATTCCAACTCAAAATTAATATTCACTTATATTAGTTTCACTATAAAACAGAACGTTATGTCACTTAAATATTCAAGTACAACAGCAGATTATCTGCAATGGAGCGAAGCAATGAACTTAGTAAGAAAGTTGGCAAGGGATAGTAATTATAAGATGTCACTTCTTATCGCTTTGGGTTGCTTCACAGGTCTAAGAATTTCTGATATTCTTGCTTTGAGGTGGAATCAGATACTAGATGCAGAAGAATTTACAATTATAGAGATTAAAACAGGAAAGCAAAGGACTATTAGGATTAATATGCAGCTACAGCAACATATCAGAGATTGTTATGAGCATATAAATCCAGTTGGCATAAATGCACCTGTATTAATGAGTCAGAAGGGGACAGTGTACACAGTTCAGAGAATCAATGTCATGCTGAAAGAGATTAAGAAGAAGTACAAGTTGCATATAGGCAATTTCAGTTGCCATTCTCTTAGAAAGACCTTTGGCAGACAGGTCTACAACATGAATAACGATAATTCAGAGCTTGCACTTGTTAAGCTCATGGAGCTATTCAATCACTCCAGTGTATCAATTACTAAAAGATATTTGGGATTGAGACAGGAAGAACTATTAAATACTTATGATTGTCTTAGCTTCTGATAATTGAGATTTGAGACAGAATGAATCGGACTTTACTTATTTATGCTCTGAATAGTTCTGTCTCAATTTATGGATATTCAGAGTAGAAATAGCTCTCAACTCTCATTTTAACAGATACATTTAATTGCAGAATAAAATACCTTTCATTATCTTTGTGCCAATCCTAGAAATAGGAGGACATATTAACGAAAGGTGTTTTGCATAGTTCTTGTCTCTAAATTCGCCAAAATTTATACAATCACAGGAACGTGCACAACACCGCACTAGTGCTATATGCCTATCTAATGATAGTTCATATATCGTCTGGTGCGGGTTACTGTTGTGTATTTGTGATTGGAGCGTTTGGCGATGCTTGGAGACATATACATTGGCAGTTCCCGCACCTATTTGTATGTAGAATTGTATCTATTGGGAACTAGGTACAACTAATAATAGACTATGGAACAGGCATATTTACAACTAGTCCCTACTTCTCAAACAGTATGTAGACAGTTAAAATCTTCACTAAATCCAGAGATTAGGCATTTTTATATTAAAATCTTTGGGTAAATAAACTAAGTAATTATTATATTTGTGACAAAATAAAGTATTATAGCAGTCAATTATATGCTATCGGTTCTCTAATACTTTAAATACTATGATTAACCACTTTCTTGGGGAGAATTGGGGAGTATAAATCAATATCTATAAGAAGCAGACATACTACTTATTTACCTATTCAGTTCTATTATTAGATAGTAGAACGAGATTCAGCTAATAATAATGCCAACTTTATGATAACTATTCCGACTAGTTTATGCTCATAAAGATTGGATATAAATATCAATATTATAAGAAATACAATTATGAGAATAACAGAAAGTACATTAGAGCTAATATTTAACACGATTGTAGCAGAAGGAGATGCAAGAGAGCTTGCTTCGATTGTATATCCGTTACTAGCTAAATCTAATTCTTGGCAAGACGCTAAAAGACTTATTGAATCTTGGTTTATTGTGAATGGCAATGCAGAAGCAGCAGCCATACTTCCTTCTGTATTAAAGACGCTTGATATATTGAAAGAAGAGGGATTCACTTTAAGATGAGATATAATTAAAATAGATGAGTATGGGATTATTTGGCAAATCTAATGAAGAAAGGCATATTGAAGCCATTCAACAAGAGGTTATAGTAATCAATTCACACATGAAGAACTTGATGATTGCCATAGAAAGAGGTAAGGAGTATTGTAGCAGTCATAGAAGTGATATTGGATATGCTCTTAATAGTATTGCTACCCACTTTAATACAATTAAGAGCCATACAAGTTATATACCGGAACAGAAATTAGCAATGGTACAAGTAGCTTGGGGAGACGGAGTATCAACCAACAGCTTTATGATGTGGGGGATGCTTACTGATACGGGAATGAATGAAATTGCAGAACAATTAACTAAATGGGGAATATAAGGTAATGAAATCATTATTAGATTATAAATGTAATTATTATGATGTATATAAAATTTTCCAGTAAAGATACTACAGCGATTATTAATGCTACAGACAAATTAATAAACTGTAATCCGACTAAAAGTGCTAAGGTTAAATCAATACCTCCAGAACTTAGGGAACTTTGTAGTATTGTTAGAGGGCAGCTAAGGAGTATGGGATATATGGAGTATAGAGTGGAATACTTGCGACCATTAATTGAGGTAATGAACTTATTTGGTTCGTTCTTTAATTTCTCAACTTCTAGTAACATTCAAAGAGCTATATCATTATATCATTCTTATGCTTCTGGTTCCAAGCCTATACGTTATAAGACAGAGCAAGGAGATAGTTTAGTTTATGCTGATGATTGATTATGGGATTCTGGAATGAATTTAAAAAGGATATGCACATTGCAAAGGAACAAAGGCAATGTGCACGCTTCTTGCAACAGATATTAATGATGTTGGAAGATGAAACTTATGCCAATTTCACGCCTACACAGGGAATGAACTTCTTTAAGGAGCTAAAGATTGCTTATATAAACTACACTTATCGCATACAGGAATATAACATTACTTCTCTGACTATCAAAGACAAACTGTATGATGTTAAAGAGTATGATGTTATTATTAAAGCTAAAATAAGAAACTTATGTAAGAAGTATGGAATTAATGATGAAAGGTTTAAGGAATAGTTCACTATTGTGTATATCATTAGTAATTGGAGTATCTTGCCAATCCAGACAGCAAGTAACAGCACCAATTTCCACTATAGATAGTACATTACAAACTAATGCTACTGCCATATTGGAAAGCAAGTTATCAGAGATAAATGCCCAATCTGGGCAGGTTATAGTTATGGAAGTTCAGACAGGGCAAATTAAGGCTTTAGTTGGACTTACTAGGAAAGACAGTACGGACTACCAACCATGTGAGAACTTCTCTGTATGGCAGTCTACAGGTCTGATGCACCCAATATCGCTATTGGTAGCTTTAGAAACTGGTAAGGTGAAGTTGAGTGATAAGGTTGATACAGGAAATGGTATCTACCAAATTCATGGCAGAGAGCTTAAAGACCATAATTGGCATAGGGGTGGGTATGGTGAGCTTACAGTACAAGAAGGATTGGCAGCTAGTTCCAATATTGCCATTTATAAGACAATGGAGAAAGCATTTGGTGATAATCCTCAAACCTTTTTCGATTTACTTGCTAATATGAGCTATGGTAAGCCAGATAGCATCACAGGAATAGCCAATCTACAACCTGCACACATTGTAACTCCTAAAGATAACAACTGGACAAAGACAGCCTTTGTATGGTCTAGTATTGGTTATAACCAACACGTATCGCCAATCCAAATACTAACCTTCTATAATGCTATTGCTAATAATGGGAAGATGATACAGCCTCAACTATTTAAGGATAGTGTAGTAGTTATTAATCCACAAATAGCAAGTAGGGTTAGTATTGATAGTTTGAAGAAAGCTCTAGTATTTAATATTACTGACGGATTAGGTCAACCTGCCAAGTCTGATAAGGTACTAGTTGCAGGTATGCAGGGAACTAGTTCATTATCTACTAATGAGGATAGTACTAAGGATATGTATGCGGTAGAGTTCTGTGGTTACTTCCCTACTGATAATCCCAAGTATAGTATTATTGTATCTATTAATAAGACTGGATTACCTGCAAGTGGCGGACTAATGGCAGGCGATGTATTTAAGAAGATTGTTGATTATATTAATAACAGAGAAGTATGAGTGTAATAGTGTTTATTATTTGCCTTATTTTGTGCATAGCAAGTATAATAGGATATTTGAGAAGAAAGCAGCAGTCTAGATTTATACACAGTTATGATGGAAATGACCCAAACAGTTATAATAAACTAAGCTTTTCTGGTGTACATATACTACTCATTCGTGGTGTACATATACTAAGCCCTTATGATGTGTACAAACTATTTGTTGGACAAAACAAGAATAGTGATTACCAACAAAGGGAGCATGATTACCATTGGTATAGGTTTGATAGGTATAAATTGACAAGTTCCAAGAAGTATATATTTACAAATATAGTCTTGTGTATAGCAATGGCAGTTATGATTATTCATTATACCTTTCTAGTTATGGACGGTGTTGCTATTTTAGAGGGAGGTTATCAATATATTCCACTACTAATATCTGTGGCTATTTGTACAAACAAATTAATCAATGAATACAAAGCATACAAGATAGCAAAGGTTATTGAGAATATATATGATAATATGTTACTTCAAATAATAGAAGGGAAAAGAATAAATCTAAGTTTTAAATATTTAGGAGAGTATGTTACTCTTGAATTTAAATTTATTCCACATTCTCACACTCTACGGAGAGATGAAATACTCTATAAATTGGGGGAGATAGATGTATTTATTGCTATAAACAATAATGAAACAAGGACAGGGATACATATCTATAAAGAAACTAACGATAAATGAATACATAGAGCTTATAGATGAGCTTTGTGTTAAATGTGATTCTGGGGAATTAACAGAAGAAGGAGTGAATGACATATTAGCAGAGATAACTATTAGTGAATGGAAATCAGACCCACGTGAACCGCATGATGTACCAAATGATTATATATCACCTAGTAGTAATTGTTAATATGATGACAGTAGAGACTTTAATAGTAAAGTTAGGTGTAAATCCTAAAGAAATATCTAAAGCTGAAATAATACTACTCACTAGCTTAGTAGAAAGATATAATCATGGTTATATGCGTAGGTCTATCTACTTTAGCTATGAAGAGGTACTCATAAAAGAAGCAGAAGGTATTATACACGGATATTTACCAGAAATTGACGGTATTATATATGAGGATTAGATATGAGATGAATAACTATATCTAAAATGAATGAATATGATAACAGCACAACATTGGATGGAAGGGATTAATAAAGTACTTGATAGATATGGGCTATCAAAAGAAGAGTTTTGGAAAGACCCCGAAGCATTCATTAATAATTTAGAAGATAAGGATGCAAAGCTTACATTGGAGTTCTACATGCAGATAGTGTAATACATTAAATCGGAGGAACAACTTATGGATTTAATGGAAGAAATGTGGATAAGCAGACCACAAAGAAGAATGACTAAACTGTCTGATTTATCAGACGGAAGTATTGCACGTATAAAGTTCTATAATGCGAATAAGGAATATACTGTAGATAGCTTTAAAATAATGTTTGCTGAATATCAGAAGTCTATATACTGCAATCAAGAAGTTATAGGAGTATGCCATTCTATTAGTGATTATAGCTGCATAGTGGATTATATTAATAATTTCCATTTCAGAAACGAATTAGATATATTTACTCCAGAATTTGATAAGAAGCGTACTCACCACATAACATCTCATAAGTCGGACAAAGACACATTACAAGTGAAAGTAATTTCTAATGAAGGAGTTATTAAGAGCTATGATATGTCTGCAACTGGAATGTCATTTGAAGATATGTATGAAATTATAGATAAGGAGCGTAATGGATATGAATGAAATTGATTTAGTTTTACAGAAGTTTCCAAGCATAAACAGGGAAGAATTATTAACACTAATAGATGCCCTACTTTGTTATTTGTATAACAAATGCCCGAAGTCTTTAGCTTCTCTTAAAGCTGAAGTTGATAAACGGTGTAGTGATACTATGCCAATTCCAAACTACTACTTAATGGGGTATAAAGAAATTGTTGAATCAGAAGAGTTCTTTAATCTACTTAGTAAAGTAGAGAAGTACGAGCACCTTAGTGGTAGTCTATTTACTACAGGACTTAAAGTAATTGGGACTGATATTAAATTAAATGAGTATTCAGATGTCATTCCAGAAAGAGGTGACGGACCAATAATAGATAATTTCTTTGAAATGTAAGTAATATCACATTATAGATAAGGAACGTAATGGTTATCGAAATGGTCAACTATGATTGGCACTCCGGTAACTATATCTAAAATGAATGAATATGATAACAGCAGAGTATTAAATGTATGGAAACAAAGACAGCAAGTGAGATGTGGGATATTATGGAGGAATTAGGAATTGCAGTAGACAAATCTTTCATTGAGCCTTGTGATTTAACTCCACCCACTTTAGAGGAACTATGTAGAATGTTTGGAGTTAATAGCTTAGAGGAGCTTAGAAATATGCCTCCTAGTCCAGCGGCTTTCTGATATTAATAAGAAGAATTTATGAGAAGTTTAATAAGTATGGATTTGGTACAGCAGCTCCAGCAATTATAAATAATAGAGAGTAATATTATGGAAGAATATCCTTATACAGAGGTTGTAGACGGTAAAGAGTACACCTATATTGATATGGGTACGTACTATGTAACTAACTTAGAGACTGGAGACAGAAGACTTGTACAGAGAGAAGTACCATTCTTATTCGGTGATGAGTATGATACAGGTGTAGGGGATGAAGATGATACTGATTGCTTAACTAGGCATGGAGAGGTTCTTAACCCATTTAAAGCAGAATACGATGAGAATGGTAAGGAGATATTTATACCCAAATCTAAGTAAATGAGCTAGGTAAACTAGGATATAAGAATGGAGGTAAATTATGAATATGAAAAGAAACAAGAAGCAACAGTATCGTGTAACTAGATACGAACTAAATGATAAGAATGAACTAGTAAAGGTTGACAATCCTGTAAACTGTAACCCTAAGAAGTCTAAGGAAATGGAGAAGCTGATTGAAGAGATATTCAAGAAATGTAACGGTAACTTACTTTAACATGATTCATTGGTTTAATAGATTAATAATCAGTAACTTCACAAGAAATCGAGCTATATTCTTGTTCTATTAGATTTAATCATTAAGATATATTCTTTGATGTTAAAGTTTACCGTTTAGGTGGCTTATTAGGTACTTGACATAAATGATAACCACGGACTTTAAATACTTTCCAAGCTTGATTGTTCTTAAAACGGTCATTACACTTCTTACAGATAGGAGTAATATACTTGGTATAAATAAGTCTACCTTCTGTATCTAGTCGTCCATATTCAGCAAGTACATGCCCACCAACAGCAGGGTTGTCATTAGTAAATGACTTCTTACAGCAAGGGCATATAGTAATGAATCTTGTAAATATATTGGTTTTATAACAGTAGGCTATCCACGACTCGTAACCATATTTACACGCTTCATCATCAGCAACAGCTTGTAAACATGTTATCTCCTTCAAAATACCTGTAACCAATAGAACACCCATAACTAGCAACTTTTATGAAATTCTACTACAAAGATAAGAATTAAACTAATATCTCGTAACTATAAATAAACTAATATGAATAATAATCAATCAGAGAATAAAGAACCAGACTTCTTCACTCCTAATACTCCAATTAAATACGCAATGGCAGGAGGAAGAGGAGTAATGATAGGTTGCGGAATTATAACAGCCTTATATGTCATTGGCGTAATTGTAGGGCTGTGTTTGGGATATGGTTGGAGTAGCCTTCTTCTGCCTTTCCTGCCATTTATCGTAATTGGATTTATTGGCTACATTTGGGAGATGTTTAAGAAGTTCTATAATCTGGGATATGATAAGAAACGTAGGATATAAATTCTCTGTATAATATCCTACCTTACTTTAGTAAATTCCCATGTACTTGCTTCTAATAGCTCTATTAGTATGGACTAGTAGTATTATTACCTAGTAATAACTGTAATTTATAAGATGTTAATATATAAAGTAGAGGGTGTTTATAAATATAAAGCTAGTTATCAATGATAGCTAGCTTTAATTGTTTTATAGAATTTGGCTTTGTATATCCCATTGTTGGGGGTTAAAATTAGCTTCTAGTTCTTTGAAGCTATATTCGATATTCTCTATGTCGGATAGGCTAAATTCCTTTATAGAGGTCTGTTTCTTGGCAATAGTGACACGTATCTTTCTGGTTTCAGCATTGAAACTAAAACTACTTGGAAGAGGGGATATGTAACCTGTTGTAGTCTTATTGATAGCTATAATGTTCTCCAAGCCATTCTTATAGGATATGACAATGAATCCTCTGAAATAATCAATGGAATAGTAAACTACTTTAGATAAGACCTTTTGATATACACTAGCCTTCTCTTGGTCTGTAAGATTGGTTAATTGGGAATTATATGTAATGGAATTAATTTTAGTGATGTTGGCTTTATAGTTACTAATTTCGTCTCGTATGTTATTGATTTTAGCTTCTATCTCTGTTACTTTAGCTTCTTCTGTTACATATTCGTTCTCGTACTGCGTAATCAATCCTTTCACAGTCACTAATGTAATGGCTTTAGATAGTCTAGCCATTTCTTTCTTGTGTGAATCAATTTCATCTATCAATCCAGATATTCTGTCTTCTAGTCCTTCTATGATACCATTAATCCTATGTACTTCACTAGTCGTTTTAGTGGTGTATTCAGATAATAGTAACGTGTCTTTGACACATTTCCATACGGTAGGTAGTAGTACATGAGAGACAATTCCAGAGTTTCTACACTTCTTCCTATATTCTTTATCATTCTTCTTGCAACAGGTCATAACGAAATATCCACTACCGTCTTTTCTTATCATCTTATGAAGCATTAGAGCATACCCACAAGGGCAGAATACTAATCCTTTTAATGGATTGAAGTTCTTAGTAGTTTTACCTTTGAATAGTTGGTTCTGTGAGACGCAAATTTGTGCTCTATTCCAGTCATTATCGGATATAATTTTATCCATGAGAGGAAGATTTAGCCCTTTGAATCTTCTTCGTCCATTATAGATAGGATTCTTAATCATCTTACTAATTGAAGTTTCACAGAAGGGTTTGTTTAGCTGTGTCCTTAAACCTAGCTTATTAACTTCTTCTGCTGCATCACGTAGAGTTGTGCCATTGAGGACTAGTTGATATATGAATTGAACATCTTTGGTTTTGGATTCGTCTATAACCATTAGCTTTCTAGCGGGTATATTACACTTCTGTCCCTTGTAATCTGGGTTATCTATGACTTTAAATCCATAAGGTACAAGACTGCCAGTGTACATATATGGGTTAATATTGAGCTTGGTAATTTTACCTGTTCTCATTCTGGCAGTAATCTTATCTCTTTCTTCGGCTGCTGAATGTGCTTTTACTGTCAATGTTATAATGTCTATAACATTTAGTTCAGTGTAGGCTGAATATACTTTAGATGTATCATCCAAAAATAATACATCTAATCCATTCTCTAGAATATCATTTATGGTATTAAGGACTGTTAAGCACTCCTTCTCTCTGGATATACGTGATAGTTCTGACACTACGACCATATCAGCTGTATCTTTAGTGACAGCTAATAACTCATTAATACTTTCTCTATCCTTCTTGGCTCCAGAAACCTTCTCGGATATAATTTTAACGAGGTCGTAGTTATTATTACTACAATATTCCCTTATAAGTATCTTCTGTCTTTCTAGGTCTTGCTTCTCTGTAGATACTCTCGCATAACCTACAATTCTTTTTCTCATAATGCTTCTTCGCTGGTTAGTGGGTGCGAAGATAATGAAATCAGAGCACATTTGGAAACTTTGCGTCAGCAAGTGCGTGGTGGTGATTCTCTAAATTATATCCGCACCGTTCTGCTACCGTATGCAATTGATGATTGGGCAGATCTTTTCCGAAAACTTTTCTGGAAGTACGGCAGGTACAATAAAATTTGTAATTAGGATAAGTCATGTCATACAATTCGTGAACTGCCCGAAGACAACCTTCATCAAAAGGACTATTGTGTGCAACAAGTGGCAATCCATCTATCAATGGTTTGATTTCAGCCCATACATCGGGAAAATCTTCGGCTTCCACCGTATCGTCGTAAGTTAATCCGTGGATAGCCGTTGTCCATTGCGTATAATAATTAGGAGCAGGACGAATGAGACGATAGATTTTGTTCACGATCTTACCGTCTTTTACAATGACAATACCTACACTACAAACACTTGTACGTTTACCATTGGCCGTTTCAAAGTCGATGGCTGCAAAGTTCCTCATTTATTTCCTTGTTTTAGAGAAACAAAGATAATACAAAAAAGGGTCATGCAAAATATAGAAATAGGATTGATAACCAGGAAATTTATTGATTTTAATAAAAATGAATGTTTTTAATGGATGTTTTCAGTGAAATACCTTTCTTATTGTGAAAATTATGCTATTTTTGCCAAACATAAACAAAAAAGCATGAACAAAACCTACTTCAAATATAAATACGTTTTAATATTCATTCTTTCATTGCTTGTTTTTATAGGTGGACTAAATTACAAACACTGGTATGTTACTGACAATTTGATGGTAAAGCGTATTTCCCTGATTTACTCCATATCTAAAGATGATATTGGCAACAGAAATATAGAAAAGTTGTTGTATCAGGAGTTTCAGAAACAAGGGATAGAGGTAACGTTTGATAAGTTTTATTTTGATTGTAGCAAATATGATGAGAAAGAGCGGATAGAACATGTAAGGGAATATCTTGAATTTCTAGAAAGTAAATCGACAGACCTTATTCTGACCGTTGGTGACCAGGCAACTAATTCTTTATTATCTACCCGTCACCGGTTATTATCTTCTATTCCTGTGGTAGCTTGTAATGTGCATTTTCCCAATGAAGAACTGATTGAAGAATACGATTCGCAGAAAGTTTATGTATTGCGTGATAGTCCCGATCTGAAACGTAATATCGACTTTATAAAAACATTGTATCCCTATAATGATATGGAGATTATTTATAATATAGATCTGACCTTTCTTGGACATAAATCTTTCGATAGCCTTTCCCGAGTGGTTGACAGGAAGAATGTGAGAGTTTTGGGCTATCAAAAAGCATTTGTGCAAGAGTGTGATTATAAGCATTTGACGGAGATGATTGAATATTTTAATCTGACCCCCGGCTTGATAAATGATAGTGCTAAAAGAAATGGTCTGACAATAAGTCTCTGTCCCTTTCGTTATATAAAAGGATCTTCTTTGCTGGTAATGTTGAAACAATCAAAGAGAAGACAACAAAATCAAGCGTTCTTACTGGATAAATTAGATATGCTGGCAATCCCGATAGTAACAGCTTTAAATATTCCTTCTTTTAGTTGTATTCGTGAAGGTTTCGGTGAAAATGCTAAGATTGTCGGTGGTTATATGGCTACAGAGGGTATTACGGCGAAGGCTGCCGCTAGCCTTGCTACACGTTTGTTAAAGAAAGAAAAAACAGGAATGCCTAAAATAAGAGATTTGGAAAAAGAGTATGTACTGGACTGGACATATTTTTCTGAATATGCGGGTGATATTAGTAATGTTCCGCAAAATGTTCGTATGATTAACTATCCCTTTTATGATCGTTATCGAAAAGAACTTTATTTGTTGGGTGGGTTGTTTGTTTTCTCTTTTATTTTGGTAACCATTAGTTTGTTACGTACACATCGCCGTTCGTTGATGGAGCGTAAGAATCTTCAAATGCTGGAAGAAGCGCACAAACGATTGACTCTTTCTATGAATGGCGGGAAAATTTCACTTTGGAATATTCAAGAAGGTGTTCTTGAATTTGATGATAATTATGTACGATTGGTTGGCATGGAACAACGGAGATTTACAAAAGAGGATATTATGAGATATACCCATCCTGATGATGTACAATTGCTTAGCTCATTCTACGAAACATTATATCAGTCTCCCAGTATGCAAATACAACGAATACGTTTTTGTTTTGGAGGGAAAGAGGCAGATTATCAATGGTATGAACTTCGATGCAGTACCTTGAAAGATGCCCAGGGGGAGATTATGTTGGCAGGCATTATGCAGAATATTCAAAACTTGGTAGAGCATGAACAACAGTTGATTCTAGCGAAACAGATAGCAGAAAAAGCAGAGCTGAAACAGTCGTTTCTAAATAATATGAGTCATGAAATCCGTACACCGCTCAATGCTATTGTAGGTTTCACAAATTTATTAATAGGTGAGGGGGCTGATGAAATAGAACCGGAAGAGAAAGCTGCTATGATTGAAATAGTCAATAATAATAATGAGTTGCTTTTGAAACTGGTGAATGACGTATTAGAAATATCTCGTTTAGATTCAGGCAACTTATCCTTTGATATAAAGGAACATAACATTACGAAAATAATAAAGGAGATTTATGTCACTTACCAAACATTGATTCAGCCTTCATTATGCTTTATCCTTGAACTTGATGAAACAGTTTCCTTACCCGTTAACATCGATTGCTTCCGTTTTACTCAAGTCATCTCTAATTTTCTGAATAATGCAAATAAATTTACCAAAGACGGAACTATTACTTTGGGGTGCAAAATATATAAAGAGCATCAGGAAGTTTGCGTTTACGTAAAAGATACTGGCAAAGGGATTGATGATAAAGAACTAATGATGATTTTTGATCGCTTTTACAAGACTGATGAATTTGAGCAGGGGAGTGGTTTGGGACTTTCCATTTGTAAAGTGATTATTGAACGACTGGCTGGACGTATAGAAGTGCATTCAGAAGTAGGAAAAGGAAGTTGTTTCTCCGTTATTTTGTCTTTGGCAAATATAATTTAGTACAATAAACAGAAGGTATTTAAAAGAAAAAAGCAAATAATGAAAGATAAGTTCAAACCCTGGCAGAGGTGGGTACTATTCGCTCTTGCAATGGCTGTTATTTTTGCATCGGGAGTAATTATTTCATTCCTGATGGAACACAGCGCAGAGGTTGTAAATGTAGACTATAAGAAAAAGATAAAAATAAACGGAATAGAAGCACGCAGCATTATTTTTGCTGAAAACTATCCACGTGAATATAAGACGTGGGTGGATACGACATCGACCGATTTGCACAGTAGATTAAATGGAAGAACTTCTATCGATGTTTTAGCGCAACGTCCTGAAATGGTCATATTATGGGCTGGATATGCTTTTTCTAAGGATTATTCAACACCGCGCGGGCATATGTACGCTTTACAGGATATTGTTCATTCACTTCGTACTGGTGCGCCTATGGGGGGGGGTGACGGTCCTCAATTTGCAAGTTGCTGGGTGTGTAAAAGTTCTGATGTTCCCCGTATGATAGAAGCTATTGGGGTAGATTCCTTTTATAATAATAAGTGGGCTGCATGGGGAGCCGAAATTGTAAACCCTATAGGATGTGCCGATTGTCATGAACCTAAAAATATGGATTTGCATATCAGCCGTCCGTCGCTCACTGAAGCTTTTAGCCGTCAAGGTAGAGATATCACTCATGCTACTCCACAGGAAATGCGTTCATTGGTCTGTGCACAGTGTCATTCGGAGTATTATTTCAAGGGGAATATAAAATATCCTACTTTTCCTTGGGATAAGGGCTTCACTGTTGAAGATTTAGAAAAGTATTATGATGAAATCGGATTTACTGATTATATTCATAAATTGAGCCGTGCCCCTATATTAAAGGCTCAACATCCTGATTATGAAATTTTCAAGATGGGCATACACGCCCAGCGTGGTGTGTCGTGCGCTGACTGTCACATGCCTTACAATGATGAAGGAGGGATAAAATATAGCGATCACCATATTCAGAATCCGTTAGCAGTGACTGAACGCACTTGTCAGACTTGTCATCGTGATAATAAAGAGACGCTCTGTAAAAATGTATACGAACGTCAGCAAAAGGCAAATGAGTTGCGTACACTTTTAGAAAAGGAGTTGGCAAAAGCACATATTGAAGCGAAGTTTACTTGGGATATAGGAGCTACAGAAAATGAAATGCAAGAAGCCTTGCTGTTAATTCGTCAGGCACAGTGGAGATGGGATTTCGGCGTATCTTCTCATGGCGGTTCTTTTCATGCCCCGCAGGAAACCATGCGTATTTTGGGGCATGGCTTAAATAAAGTATTCCAAGCTCGTATGCTTATCAGCAAAGTGCTTGTTGCGCATGGATATACAGATAATGTACCGCTTCCGGATATTACAACGAAAGAAAAAGCACAGCAATATATTGGTTTGGATATGGCTGTTGAAAAGGCGGACAAAGATAAATTTCTCAAAGAAATTGTCCCTGAATGGCTTCAAAAGGCTAAGGCAAACGGGCGTATTGTGAATTAGAATTTATTTTCACTATATTTGTCCGCAAAACAAATCAATGTACACAGAATATCAGCCCTCCCATTTGCTTGCTCCCTATGTTGATAATTACTGGGAATTGAAAGGTACTCCGGAATATGGTATGCGTATCCATATCCTGCCGGATGGGTGTACTGATTTTATTTTTACGCTGGGAGAAGTAGCTGAAGCAGTGGAGAAGGAGAGCCTGATTATGCAGCCGTATCGTTCTTACTTTGTAGGGCCGATGACAAAATTCTCCGAATTGGTCACTTACGCCGAATCCATTCATATGTTTGGTATCCGCTTTCTGCCTTGCGGGTTGTCCTGCTTCACAAAGTTGCCTTTGCATGAATTTGTGAACAGCAGAATCAGTACAAGGGAGATGAGGGCTGTTTTTGATGATACTTTTGTTGAAAGACTATGCGAACAGGAGCATATAGGAGGAAGGATACAACTGGTGGAAGGATACCTGCTGGCGTATTTGGCCCGTCATTATCAATCTGCCGATTCCCATGTCGCCATGGCGGTAAATATGATTAACCAGTCCGGTGGCAAACGTTCTGTCCGCAGCCTGATGGACGAAGTTTGTTTGTGTCAGCGCCATTTCGAACGGAAGTTCAAGCATTACACCGGATACACTCCTAAAGAGTACAGTCGCATTATCAAATTCAAGAATGCCGTAGAATTGTTAAGGAATACCGCACCTTCCAATCTGTTGACTACGGCGATTAATGCGGGATATTACGATTTAGCGCATTTCTCGAAAGAAGTGAAATCATTGTCGGGCAGTACTCCTACGTCATTTCTTTCACTTACTGTGCCGGAAGATACGACGCTGACCTATATCGAACCTGGAAAGTAGGCTGGTAAAAGTCGATTTTTTACAATAGAAAAGAACTTCATGCCGTTATCTTTGCAATCGTAATATAAATCCAATAAGATTATGTCAACAAAAACAATGAAAGAGAAAGCAACCGAGTTGTTGCAGAGGTGTGAAGTGGTAGTGCTTGCTTCTGTAAATAAAGAGGGGTATCCCCGTCCTGTGCCGATGAGTAAGATTGCAACAGAAGGAATTTCTACTATTTGGATGTCTACCGGATCGGACTCATTAAAGACTATTGACTTTCTGGCAAACCCGAAAGCCGGATTATGCTTTCAGGATAAGGGAGACAGTGTAGCATTGACGGGAACGGTGGAAGTGGTAACCGACGAGAAGATGAAACAAGAACTTTGGCAGGACTGGTTTATCGAACATTTTCCTGGAGGTCCTACCGATCCGGGCTATGTGCTGCTGAAATTTGAATCGAATCACGCAACTTATTGGATTGAAGGGACATTTATTCATAAGAAGCTGGACTAATCTCTTCATACAGTCCTATTCCCATGCGATCTGGAAATAAGAAGAGAGAAACATTCTTTCCTTTCGAAGAAGAATGTCTCTCTCTTTTTGATGATAGTTGGATAGATAGTATATCTATTCTTCGTGTTTCATTTAGAATTCGAACTTCTCCAGTTTCATTTCAGCTAATTCCTGAATGATACCTACGTACTCGCTGAAATGAGAAGATTTCTCGTGAGCTGCCAATACTTCAGCATTCTGCCATGTTTCACAAATCATGAAAACGTCGTGACGGGTACTGCTTTCGAAAGTATCATAAGCAATGCATCCTTCTTCCTTCAAAGAGCAAGCAGTTAGTTCTTTAGCTGCCTCAATCGCTTTTTCGCGGTTTGTCTCGCTTACGCGGACGAAAACATTTAATCTAATCATAGTCTTTATTATTAAATGATTAAAAATAGCTTTATCACATCTTTGGTAATAAATCGCAGGCAAAGATACTATTTTTGTGCTTTTTCGGATATCTTGTTCTTTAAATTTCACCAAAATGTCATATAATCATAAAAAACGATTATATTTGCCCTTGAAATCAAAAAGCAACTATTTTGGGCGCAACTCTTAAATTTGTTCTGGCTTAATATTAGCCTCACGAACCACAGGCTAATTTCTTTCGTTTGAGTAATTCCACTCGAACCGGTTTTTCATTTTGTTATTTTTATTATTTACTGCATGGTTTCTCGAAACGTATGCGATATGAAAACGAATGGAAAATTTCGTAAGAAATAGTAAGCAGAACATAGAAAAAGAGATTGAAAGAATTGAGCGACAGCCGATTGCCCCACTAGATAAGATTAAGCAGATTATTGATGTCATACAGATGTCTCTTATTCTGTTGAAATCCGCCGTTGCCGAATACCAATTCCCGAATCCGAAAGAAGAAATTCTTTTCTTTAAGACCTGGAAACCACAGATTTCCGGGCTGTTGATGTTTTATGTCCGCTTGTATCAGATTGAAAAGAAGCGTATCGGCGAATCTCCGTCTTCCCAATGCAAATATCTGAAGTCGGAACTGGAGAACTTGAAAAAATACTTCCTGAATAATTCCTTCTATGATTATTACCGTACCGGCAGGACGGAACTCGACGAACAATATTTTGTCAGAAGAAACTATGATATTCTTGCAGACACCCGCTTCGGGTTGCTGGACAGGGATTCTTCTTTCACTACCCTGCATGATTCAAGTGTGGCTGAAATCATAGCCAACAATCGTTTAGCGGAATACCTGTCTGCTCAAATAGAGATATTATCAGAGGAACTTCATTTGAAATTCACTTCAATGGTAGAAAACCGGCTATTGCAGTGGACGGACAGCAAGGTCGCTTTGGTTGAGTTTATCTATGCCCTGTATGCGGGCAAATGCTTCAACAATGGAAATACCAGTTTAAAAGACATAGCCTTTTGCTGCGAGACTCTTTTCAATATTGAGATTGGAGACTTTTATCGCATATTCTTGGAAATCAGAAACCGGAAGAAGAGTCGGACGCAGTTTCTTGATAAGTTGAAAGATAAAATTATAAAGATGATGGATGAGCTGGACAAATAAATTTCATGTCGTCTTGTGACATCTTGTGAATTATACAAATGGCTAATATCCAACTTTGCGGAGAAAAAGATTTGATTCACAAAGAAAGATAATAGCTTTTGTATAATTATGGAAACAACATTTACATGGGAGATAAAGGTGAAGAATACTCCTTTATTGATTAAGAAATGCAGCCACTGTGAGAGTGATCGCTTTTATTGCAGTGATAAGTTCAGAATGAATGCACAGAAAAAGAACATTGATGTCTGGCTGATTTACAGATGCGTGAAGTGCGATAATACTTGTAATATAACTTTGCTGTCACGTACCAAACCGGACTTGATTGATAAAAAACTGTTTCATAGCTTTTCTATGAATGATAGAGAAGTGGCCTGGCAGTATGCTTTTTCAGCCGGAATGGCAAGTAAGAACAAGCTTCAAATAGACTACGATAGCGCTGAATATGAGGTGATAAGTAATATCTCCTTCGAAGATATTATGAATATGAACAACGCGATAATAAGTATTCTGATCGAATGTGATTTTGAATTGAACCTGAAATTATTATCATTGATAAAAAGATGTTTTTCTCTTTCCACTACCCGGTTGAAGCATTTGTTTGAAGAAGGAAATATTTCTTTGCTTTCCGGTAAGACGTCTCCAAAGTGTAAGGTAAAGAATGGAGATATAATTTTGATAGATCGAAAAAGCTTGATTGATATTTTGGAATAAGGTCGATTTTACAGTTTTTTTTAATAGCTTTGTGATATAATCATTCGGATGCTGTAAATGAGGTTGTACTATAAAATTAAAGATATGAAAAAGGTATTTTTATTAGCTTTTGTTTTGTTTGCATGGAGTATGGTTGTCAATGCTCAAGAAAGTGATGGGAAATATATTGAAGTGACAGGTTCTTCGGAGATTGAAGTCGTTCCGGATGAAATACATTTTCTGATTCAGATTAAGGAGTATTGGCAGGAAGAGTACACAGGTAAATCTAATAAAGAAGAAGATTTTCGGACAAAAGTGCCATTGGCTATGATTGAAAAGGATTTGCGTCGGAGTTTGCGCAAAATCGGAATAGCGGATGATGCTATCCGTACACAGGAAATAGGGGATTATTGGCGCCAGAGAGGAAAGGAATTTCTGATAGGTAAGCAATTGGATATCCAGTTGACCGATTTTGAGCAGATTAATTCCATTATCCGTTCTGTTAACACATGGGGAATTGAGTCCATGCGCATCGGAGAATTGAAGCATAAGGATTTGCCAATGTATCGGAAGCAAGGTAAGATTGAAGCATTGAAAGCTGCCCGTGAAAAAGCATCTTACTTGGTGGAAGCGATGGGACAGGAATTGGGTGAAGTGATCCGTATTGTAGAACCTGTTGATAATAATATAAGCCGTTATCTTCCTTTTCAGGCACAGAGCAATGTCAGCATGGGGACGGCTGCTACCGAACAGTACCGTGTCATCAAGTTGAGATATGAAATGACTGCCCGTTTTGCCATCAAATAAAAAATGCCTATCTTTGTGGCATGACTAAAAATAATAAATCGGATTTGGTTTGATAAACAATCTGTGTTTCTGACACAGGTTGTCCTTTCGTTTGCTCTCGGATGATTCCATTCGAGGGTGTTTTCTATGTTTTTATAAATTCAATTTTTAACTTGCGTACAATGGTGTGAAAAGCATTGTTATGCTTTTCAACGTGTGCGCTCTATATATTAAGATCATGAATAACGAAAATCAAACAATTCACAAATCCGACGATAACCTAACTATTTATGGTTGGAATGAGAAACTCAATCAGCTAAAACAAGAATCAATATATAGTGCCCTTGCTCATGGGCGTGTTTCCATTGTACACCGTACTTGCTACGAGGTAATTTCCGGAAACGGATTGTTTCAGTGTGAACTCACGGGAAATATGATGTATGGAAAATCGGATGATGAATTACCTTGTACAGGTGATTGGGTCATTTTTCAACCGTTCGATGAACATAAAGGGATTATAGTTGATAGTTTGCCTCGTGAGCGGACATTGTATCGCAAGAAAAGTGGCACGGTTGCTGATAAGCAGGCCATTGCTTCTTATGTCGATAAGGCATTTATTGTGCAGAGCCTTGATGATAATTTCAATGTTCGCAGGGTAGAACGCTTTATGGTTCAGATAATGGAGGAAAATATCAGCTCTGTATTGGTTCTTAATAAAGCCGATTTAGATTTTGACAGACAGAGTGTTGAGGAACAAATAAAACATATCTCCAGTCAGATACCCGTATTTTTCACGAGTATTCATCAGCTCGAAACAATTGTCCGGTTACGGAAGTCCATATCGGAAGGCGAAACGGTTGTGTTTGTCGGTTCTTCGGGTGTCGGGAAAAGCTCTTTGGTGAATGCTCTTTGTGAAAAGCCGGTATTGCTCACATCTGATATAAGCCTGTCCACAGGAAAAGGTCGTCATACTTCGACCCGTCGTGAAATGGTATTGATGGACAGTTCGGGTGTTTTAATCGACACTCCGGGCGTCCGTGAATTTGGCTTGGCCATTGACAATCCCGATTCTCTTGCCGAAGTGTTGGAAATCTCTGACTATGCTGAATTGTGTCGCTTTAAAGATTGCAAACATATCAACGAACCGGGCTGTGCTGTTTTAGAAGCAGTCAACAGTGGTGTATTAGATTATAAAGTTTATGCGAGCTATCTGAAACTTCGCCGGGAAGCGTGGCACTTTTCTGCTTCCGAACATGAGAAACGCAAAAAAGAAAAATCATTTACCAAACTCGTGGAAGAAGTGAAGAACCGCAAGGCAAATCGTTGATCTCTATTGAGACGATGCAGGTATCTCCGGATGCCTGCATCGTGTTATACTAACTTAAGCTTATATCTATTGGGGATTTACATTTATGAAGAGTTTTTTTATTACTTATTGTCGTATCTGCCTGTAAAAAGCAGTTTCCCTTTCTGTGTATATTGTTTTACGAAATCACCTTTGTGGGAAGTGTACATATTTCTGTCATGTTCATATTGTTTCCATAAATCAAGTTTAAGCCGTTCATATTCTTTCGCAATAGCTGTATTTGCTTGAAGATAATCTCTGAAATACAATTCATCATTATCTCCCTCATAACATAAGTGTAGATGAAATACCCGTTCAGCAAATCCTTGTAATGTATAACCTTTATTGAAATCAATGCGACTGTCGTTCTCTGCCATGCAGATATAGCCGCATCTTTCAATTGTACCTTTCAAATTGACGACTTTTTCTTCTCTTGGGATTTCCACAAGTATATCTATGGTAGGCTTTGCCCAAATTTCTTTAATTGCTGTGCTACCTATATGGCTAATACGTTCAATACAGGGAAGTCTCTCTTTCAGCAACTCCGCTTCTTCCTTATACCAATCTGTCCAATAGTCTTGGTGTGCAGTCAGGGTTATGGGGAATAATTGCCAAAGCTCGTCTAATGATAATTCAGTTAATTTCTTTTGTTCCATATCATGTGGCAATTGTTATTAATAATAGGTGACATAGCTATATAGATAAATTACAGCCAAAAATCAATTAATTCTTTTATTTCCTATTTCATTATCAACATTCTTTTTTGTATTAATGTTTTATGCTGATAATGGTTTGCAGCTTGCCGCCGTTAGGCAGGACAGGTGTATGTTGTAAGCTAAATTTCGTATTCAATCTTGTAATCTTCATATACATTGAATACCGTTTCACAATCTGATAAAATACTTTCAAGCAAAGGTTTGACCTCACTATTCCAATCTAACTTACCCAGCCCTGCACCTATTTTCGGTAGCGACACGGTTTTGATACCTCTGCTTTCGCACACTTTTTTCAAGCGTTTCAAACCTTTATTCAGATATGTGAGTTCCGCATGATACATATCGGGTTGTGTAGCGATGTAGATTATACCCGGAGAGAAACCTTTGATTTCTCCTATAAACACATTGCCAGCCTGGAACTTAGTGTTTCGTGTGTACTTCTTAAAGAGTTTTTGGATTTCAGGGAATTGACTTGACAGCTTAAAGGCAAGCCCAGTTCCTAATCCTTCTTGTGAGCCAACAGCTACACCTTGTGCTATGTACTCATCTTTACTCTGTAATATATCTCCCGAAATGTATTTTATCATATTGTTTCCGTTTTTCTATTGCTTATAATGGTTAGAAAGGAGCATCGTCAGATGCTATCTTTCGTTGTTAGCAACCTATTTGAAATAATTAATCATTTTATCGTTATTAGGAATATTCCCAGTATGCCACAAATGGATTTGTGACTTTATTACCTTCAATTTTTCCATAAACATATATACAGCCAGCCATGAAAACGGAAATATCTTTCATGCAAATTTCGTTGATTTGAAAAATGAAGCTATTTCCATCTTTAACCACTTTACCATCATTATCTAATCCCCATTGAATAGGCATTACGTTACCCCCAAACTTGATTGCACAATTTTTTTCAGGCATATCTTTTTCCGTACTCATTTCGTATATTGAATAAATTTCATCTATTTCGGGGTGTTTATATCTATCACTTTTACTTTGGCTACTTAATTCATGTTCAACCAACAACAATTTACAATCGGGATATGTGTTATATTCCAATGCAATATCAAAATCCGGAGTGAAAATAGATATTTGCTTGTTCGGATTTAGAGGGTTTTGAAATGTTAGATAAAAATAGAGATTATCTTTGTCCGATAAATACTTATCATCAAAACAAGCTGGAGCATTTCCACCAACCCAACCAAAGCAGTCTTTTTGGTATTCACCAATGCCGTAGTATATTGCATTTTCTCTTGTTTTAAGTATTCTTTCTATATCCATAATAACGATAATGATTTGATTGTTGCTAATGCGTTAATAACCACACCTCATAGTGTAGTTCCTAATCTCTATTATTCTCATATATTTACTACCTATTAGTTTCATATTATCAGTCCTTATCAATAGGAAATGAAAGTAAGTCATCAATCATTCTGCTTTGAATCTCGGTCACCCCATTTCCCCAAAGTAAAGCTAATCTTTTGATAGCTTTAACTCCCTGTTCTTGTAATTTGGGTGAGAGACGCCCAGTGATTTTTATTTGTCCAAAGGCAGTAGCGTAAGTCACCATGTCGCTTTGTGTCATATCCATTTCTTTCTTTGAAGCTAGTTTTTAACCACTTCGGGGTCAAGACTTTCAACAGGAATATATTCCATGCCCCAGTCGTGTTCTATCAGATACTTGGGATAATCAAGAAAGTTGAGTTTGGGATTTTTTCTGATCGTTTCTTCAAGAGAATCTAACGTATCACTTCCCTCATCGCTACCAAAAGGTGCTTCTTCGTCTACGCAATCATAATAGAGTTCTTCCGTGAAGTGTTCGGTAAATCGGGGATGAGAAGTTTTGGGGTGCAAACCATATTCTTCGGAATCAATATAAAATCTGTGCATGAAGTCGAAGTTGGCATCTTCTACATATTCTTTTTTCTTTTTCGAGTGAATAAGTTTCTCTGCTTGTTTCAGGCATTCTTCTTCTGTATCGAAGTCTTTGATTTCAAATTTACCGATACTGTCGAACTTACCATAGTTTACAGCAAAATCACAGCCACTATAATCAATCCACCAAAATTTATGAGATTTCTCATCTTTATAAATAAATGCTCTTTTCATAATATTGTGTGTTTATTGTTGGGAGAGAGTAATGTCTCTACTATACACAAAAGTAGGAAAACTGTTGAGTTATCACCTATATGTCTTCGTATTTCTTCTGTATTTTTACAAAATAAGTCTTGTTTATTCATTTTTTACTATTTTTTCGAGAAAACAGCAAAAAAGTTTGAGTTACGCAAAAAGGTTGCGCACCACTACGCCTATCTTTGTCGAAGAAATAAGAAAACAGGTCAAGTACGGGTTACTTCAACACACTCTTTAAGGTAGAACATTACCAGTACGATTATCTGTTTTCCTGTTTCGTAAAGGGGCAGTAGCTCAGTGGGTAGAGACGGTCGTCGGTTCGACTCCAGCCTGCTCCACAAAAAAACAAATATAGAGGTAGGACAGTAGCTTCGGGATTATCTGAAATGAGGTCAACCGGGGCTTACTTCTTAACGGTGGATATTGCTGGTTCGAATCCGGCCTGTTCTACCTCTTTTTATCAACTTAAGGTCAAGGAAGACTTACTTCAACACTGCAGGAATGCTCCATTGATTCACAGTCTTCCGATTACCTTACTTAAAACACAATGTATGAAAAAAGATTAGTTGAAAGTACCTATCAGTCTAATTGTTGATCTCTATTGAAACGATACAGGTATCTCCGGATGCTTGCTTTGTAGATTGAAGTGCTGTTTGTTATTGTTATCAATATCGTATATCCGCGTGTTTATTATCTTTTCTTGATTTAGATTTGCCTTTTTCCTGTCATATCCGTAACTTTGTAAACTAAAGAATCCTATATGAATCAGGAGTTATTAGTAACAAAGCCGATACAATTCTATTCTTCGTAGATGCGCTTTCGGTGGTAAGAATTAGGATAGCCGGGAAACGAATTGTCAGGCTATTGAGAAAGAATGTACGATTAAGAATACAAACTAAAAATAGTGGCATAAATGATAACTTCCTGTATAGCAATAATATTCGGTTTTCGCTTTTTCGGCAGAGGATTGCATGAAATCTCCGGGGAAGAAATGGCGATTATTGCATTTTTCATGTTGTTTCTGTTTGTTCCGTGCCTGTGGCTTGTCAGGTATTTAAAAGATGACGAAATAGATTCAAACAGACAGGATAAGCTGGTGGAGATACATATTGCCCTGACCATCGTTCTGACTGTTGCGGGTGGTGTCTTTTCCCGGATGTCCGTACTTGTCAATAAGTGGATAGACGAACAACCGTTCATTGTTGCAGCTTACATAGCGTTGGCACTTAGTGTTTTTGGTGTCGTTATCGGCAAAGCTATTGATTTATGGGTATATTATTTGAAGAAAAGAATATTCTAAAACAGTATGATAGAGTACATGAATATTCCGGTTTTGGTTTGTGTCTCCCTGTTAGGGGTGGGGGCTTTTGTTATGATAGTAGGCTCGCTATTGAAAAAGCAGTGGGCTACGGATGGGAAAAAGACTTCGTTATCCATTTACCTTTTATATCTTTTCGCAATGTCAGGTTCCGGCTGGACATGGTACAATAGCATACATAAAGCCCGTGCGTTGGCAGAAGGCAATCGATACACTTTAGCCACTTATGAAAAAGTGTCGGGTGTCATTAAAGGGGGACATAAGGTACGCCAGTTCGGTTTTTATGTGGATGGGGTGAAATATAATACTACAACGACATATCCCAAATTTTTGGGTGTCAGCAATCCTTTGCGCATCATAGTGAGGTATGCCGTCAGCAACCCTGAATACAATAAGGCTTTGGGGGACGAGTTTGTCCCCACATGGGTACTGTCCCCACCGGAAAGAGGTTGGAAACAATACCCGCCTGCTATTCATTGGGAAGGTGCTGTGCTGGATTCTGTTTATATGCAATCATTACAGGGTAATAATTAAACCGATGACGGTAAGTGCCGTATATACGCAGTTGATATAAAATGCAGCCATCAACAGCCAGGGGATATATTCCGACTTTTTGAATAAAGATGCAGGCTGGATGATTAGCAAAGTAAGAAAAAGAACAATGCTAAAACCGACCTGACTCATCAGCAACCATTGCGGATATTCCGTAATGACAGCCGCAGACCATGCTTGGAGCAAGGGAGTTATATTTTGCAGAAATACGTGAGCCGCAAAATATCCTAGAGAAGAAATGGCTTCTTTCCTCTGCCGTAGGAGCACATTGATAGTATAAACGCCTATTCCGGCTTGTCCCAGCAGTATGGATAACTGAAAAAAGTCGAAAATCCAATAGATGGGATTGCTGGTAGTGCCATCGTTGGCAAAATAATCATAGAAACAGAGTGAGGACACGCAACTTGCTGCGACCAATCCTGCACAGATAAATGAAATGATTCTTATATTCATTGTATTCAGCATAATAAATCGGAACTAAAGCCCTGTACTTACTTTCTTTTTACACCTTTCCCGATAATTGAATCCGCAGCTACGCATCCTTGCGAACGGCTGTCAATCGAGCCGCCCCTGTAATCCCCCGCAACGAAGTAGCTGCCCGCCGGGACGACAACCGCAGTCGTGGTAGCCGTTGCCGAATCTATGGGTACAACGCTTTTACAGATGTTCACCTTCATGCCATTGGGCAGACTTTCGCAATACTCTTCACATTCATCTTCTTCATAGAAAAGTTTCCGTATGAATACCCATTCACACTTTTTGCCGTTCACGATACATTGCTGATCCTGAAAGCGGACAGTATCGCCCGGTAGTCCGACAATTCGTTTAAATGCCCTTTCCTGAAAGCCGGGAATGTATGAATGATATGCGATTACGTCCCCATAAGTCAGAGAATCCACCGGAATAAGATTTACTATTTCACCCACTTGATAGTTCGGGTACATTCCGGCACTGGTCAATTCAACTTTTGGGTTACATGCCGCCAATATCAATGGCATGACAAGCAAATACAATAACTTTTTCATAAGATTGATTTCATTCATCCAGAAAATCATCATTACTTAGATAATACTCAATAGCCTTTATACAATCTTTGTATAATGTTTTGGGATTCAATTTATATTGAAAGCTCAATATATCCTTAAATGTTTCAACATCGACCAACGAACTCATGCCCAAATCGTATGCTTGTTTGGGGACTTCACCATCTTCTGTTTCCACATATCCATCCTCTTCTTCCGATTCAATGACTAAATATTTGCCATTCTCCAAGTTCTCTGTTTCAATAACACTTTTTGAGCAATAGATATAAGCGTCACATGGTATTGCTTTATAAGCATTGATTAAATCTCCGATAGTTCCAAATTCTTTCATATATACTAATATTAATACATTATTTTTTTTCTTTCAGATACTTTTCCAATGCAATATACACTTCTTTCCGATAACTGACAAAAATAGTTTTATCTGTTTGGGACGAATTTTTCTTTTTCCCGTCATAGTGCGGAATATTGGATAAAAACAGGCTATACGAGAAAATCATGTTCTCCTCTATTTTACGGGAAGGTTTGAATGACTTGGCAGGTATGTAAGAATAAATACCCTCTTTACAACGGTAGGGCTTATACATTTGCACAACTCCCCACGAGTTTATCTCATCCACCCGGATGCTTCTTTTCCCGAACAGGCTTCGTGCTTCTATTCTATCCTCACAAAGTAAAATCTTACTGGGTAGTGCCCAACAGATTAACAGGATAGACAAAGATATGGGCAACAGGAAAATAAAGAGGACTTTATTCTCACTTAAATTGGCTACACATAAAAAGTAGATCATAAATGCACAGAATATACTACATATGACAACTCCTGCCCAAACAAACTTATTTGTAGGGTAAATCCAGAATATCTTTTTCCCGGAATCCTTATCTCTCATTTTATCATTATTCTTTTATATTCTCCTTATACCCTCTAAGGCACTATATCGTAAATGGTCTGATCGTTATTCTTGAAAATGGTTTGTTCAATCAATTTTCCAACATGAACGATGCTGTCAATATCCGCATTGACTTTCAGGCTTAGAACCGGAGCAAATTTCACATGATCGTAATCTATGGGCGTGTTGTTATAGGTCGTTTCGATAATTGGGTAATTATGCTCTTTGGCAAACTGCTTCAATGTATCCAGATAGGGAAGTTGGTCTTTGCTCATGGCTTCAAAATCAATGTAGAACTTTCCGTTATCCTGCATGAAATAGATACAATCCACACCATTGGCACAGATACCCGTAAAATCATATTCCGTTCGTCCTGCCTTTACGTTTTTCAGCACGCCCGGCAACTTATCCATTGTAATCTGTGCGGCTACCGGAATATAAGGATTTATACTCTCACTCTGCGTAGCTCGCTTGTTTCCATATCCACATCCCAGTAAACTCAGAATAGAGGCAAGTATTCCCATCGTTATTATTTTAAAGTGTTTCATATTCAAATTACTTTTATGATTTCATCTATTTCATTGAAGTAGACTGCAAATATACGTTATGTGCTTCAATCCTATACTCTGATTTTTATCATATATATTCTGATAACGTCTGGTGGCTAATCGACCATCAGGGCGATTCATCCGCTTGTTTTCTGTATTATTTTATTTCTAAACAATATGTATGACGCCAATAAACAAAGTAAAAATGGTATTGTAGTATCATACAAGCACATTGTTCCAGAAAATAAAATTATCAAAATAGGAATAAGAAAAAATGATAGGAAACTATACAGTATGCTGTTTCTAACTCTTGCAAAGCAGTTCAAGAACAAAGTGATTGCTCCGGTAGATAATGCCAAAATTCCCAAAATTGACCAAGCCAATGCCATACCTCTATAAGAAACATCCATATCTGGTACAGGTTTTATATTTTGAGTCCTTAGCCAAAGAATACCCGTGGTACACAATAGACTAATACATAATATTCCAAACCATATTTTCAATAAGAGTTTGATTATATAGTATTTCTGTTTCATTTTTCGTTTATTTATTATCAAGTTAATGTCCGGTGGCAGCATTTTAATTCAAGCTATCTTTCATCATTATTCGTAGTTGTTTTTGTGTAGGTAATGTTTTCCATCCTTTATCTGGTGCTTTTAGAGTAAACCAAGATGGTACGCTGTCTAATATTAGATGTCGGTCGGGGGCTTTTGCTAAGAATGTTACAAAGTAACGGGTTCCGATTGGAGTGTTTTTACTCTCGGCAAATGATATAAAAAAACTTCCTTTATATAAAGTCTTATTATATACAAATTCATATTTTGCACTTTGCCCTCTATAAGCAGAACTGTATTTAACAAGAGTTACTATAGAATATATGCCATCCTTTCTTACATTGTTGTTTCTAATTGTTGAGACAGCATACAATAGAATAAATACTACAATAGGGATTATAAATTTAAAAATCTTGGTTTGATTAATCATATTTGTTGCTATTCTATAATACTTTCATTTTTTCCTCTGTCGATAATGTCCGGCAGCGTTCCGCTTTAAGCAGTAGTGCTGTTTGTTAGCAACTTATTCAATAATCAAAATATCTCCAAAGATATTTGAAAGCATTTTTCTATACTCTTTTATATCTTCAATTGCATTATCCTTATATGACACAGTTATTGAAGTAATATCGTCTTCATATTTATGTTTTACTGAAAAGACAATCTCATTTTGACGTATGACGACTTTACTACATAAACCATAACCAGAATTAGATTGATCTGAATATTCAAAGTAGTATGAATCCATCCCCAATTTAATATCCTGTTCATCAAACTCTAATGCTCTTTCGACAATTACATATTCTTTGGGTTCATTCTTATCATCTGCGAAACCGACTAAATATGAATTGTCTTCTGTTACTTCATATACTATATCATTTGCTATAAAGTTTATTTCCATATTTCACCTGTTTTAATCAGTTGCTAACGTTATGCTAACAGCGATCATTTAATGTTTCGTTGTTATTTTTTCTAAGTATTTTATTAAATCTCTTCTTCAAAATATCGTCCAACGGATTTTTAATGTTTTGTTTATCAGTAAATTATATTCATATTGTTTTGCTATATATAATTATGCCTCTAAAAATACGGTTTTGTCTAATTATTCACAAAGGAATCTGTTAGTTTTTTCCTCTATCCTATACAATTTCATCCTTTGGCAGCCAATAACACAATCGTATGTTGTATAATTCGTAATTGCCTGTTTTCTGTTTACATCCGTATATCTATATCAAGTTATCAGGCAGAGAGAAGAAGCGTATAGCACCTCTATACCCAGTCTCTCCACAAAGATAAGCTATAATAATCCTCTTTCGGGAATAATAGCTAACTATATATGCTATATCGTCATTTCTCATCTATTTTCAACCTCATATCTTTGCAACATCAGAAAAACAATAGAATAAACTACTTATTAAATGGAGAATTATGAGAAAGAATTTATTATTTCTAACAGCATTACTAATGTCGGGAATGATTTTAGCGCAGAGAGGAGAAAGTATTATGAAGAAGTATGAAAATCAACTGCCACAGGCAGGGAGAGGAAATGTACATGTAGCCTACCAAGGAAAGGCTATTGATCAGATGATTTACGAATTTATGGAAGAGCAGGGGGTACCGGGTATGACACTTGCCATTGTTCAGGCTCCTTACATTCCGCGTGTTGTAGGCTATGGAGTGACAGATTTTGAAAAAGGAAATCTGGCTGCGGCAAAAACTCTTTGGCCGGTAGGACCAATTTCACAGGGTTACGCCGCTGTAGCGGTGATGCAACTATATGAAAAAGAGAAATTGAAACTGAACGATTCTATCGGAAAGTATCTTAAGGATATTCCGGAAAATTGGAAAAGTATCAGTATTCTTCAATTGTTGCAGCACAGTTCCGGTATTGCGGATTACCGTGCGCAGGCGGGATTCAATGTGTCGGAAGATTATCAGCCCTTGCAACTGATTAAGACAGTCGAAAGTCTTCCTTTGGCTTTTGAACCTGGTACTAATGTGAAGCAAAGTGCGACAAACTTCCTGTTACTGGCTTCTATCATTGAAAAAGCAGGCAAAATGCCGTATCATGATTTCGTGAAAAAGTATCAGATTGACTATCTTGGGTTGCAACAAACTTATTTTGGTGAGGATTTGGCAAAAGTGAAACAGGAAGATGTAACGACTACTGCCAATGTGCATCAGACTTTTAAAAAGAACAAAGACTATATCAATCCGTCGGAAACAACTACCGGATACATGGAGAAAGATGGGAAACTGGTAAAGGCTCCTTCTGTGAGCCCGACAGCAATGAAAGGTTTTTCGGATATTTGGGCATCCGCAGAGAATGTGAGTCATTGGGATATCGCTCTTGCCGGAGGTGTGCTGATTGCCAAACCGGAGAATCGTGACTTGATTTATAAGTCTACGAAGCTTGCCAATGGAAAAATAGTTCCCGCCATAGCTGGTTGGCAGTTTTATAACCACAAAGGTTTGATGGATATCAAAGGAAATGTTTCCGGGCATTCTGCTTTCTTGAGCCGTTTCACAGATGCTTCCGAACTGGTCTGTGTCACTCTCCTTGCCAATAAAGAAGGCGTTGATTTAACGAACTTGGGACGTAAAATAGCCGCGGCTTTCGATAGCGATAAAATGGGGACGGGGGCAAATGATAACTTGCTTTACACTTATGAAAGCCAGTTCGGTGTAGTAGAGACAATGGCACGTATCGAACAAACATTGATAAATATGGGAATCCCAGTATTTGCGAAATTCGACCACGGCAAGAATGCTCAAGATGTTGGTCTTGAACTACGTCCGAATCAAGTCATTGTCTTTGGCTCTCCTAAAGTGGGAACCAAATTGATGCAGGACAATCCAAGTATCTCTATCGAATTACCTCTGAAAATTTCTGTATGGGAAGACGAAAAAGGCAGTGTTTGGGTGACATTTCCGCAGATGGGAGTGATGGCGACAGAATATGGGCTTGATAAAGAACCGGTGATTGGAAAGATGCAGAAGTTGCTGGAAAAGATTGTTATTCAATCGGCCAGCGTTTATTAAACAAGAAATATTAAACAAGATACTTTATATTTTAAATTATATAGAGAGTGTCCCCTTTTCCGAAAAAAAGTTTGAGTTACGCAAAAAGACTGCGCATCACTGCATCTATCTTTGTCGAAGAAACAAGAAAACAGGTCAAGTACGGGTTACTTCAACACACTCTTTTAGGTAGAACATACCAGTACGATTATCCGTTTTTCCAGTTTCGCAAAGGGGCAGTAGCTCAGTGGGTAGTTACGGTCGTCGGTTCGATTCCGGCCTGTTCTACCTCTTTTTTATAAACTAAGGTCAAGGAAGACTTACTTCAAAACCGCAGGAATGCACCATTGATTCACAGTCTTCCAATTACCTTACTTAAAAAACACAACGTATGAAAAAAGATTTGTTGAAAGTATCTATCAGGCAACATACAATTTATTTGCCAGCGATAGAAGGAACAGAAAAGCGCGAAGCATTGACTTCGACTACTGTAACATTGGTTGCTCAACTTCGAAAAGTGGGATATAGCTTATCCGAAGAGTTGTTGCATGCTGTCAATCAGTTGTATCCGGCACAACAGGTGGAGATTCTCCAGGTGATGAAAGAAGTATTGGGTGTGTCACTCAACTGGGCTCCATTGGTGAAAGGTTGGGATACACCTACCGGAGAAACACGTTTGGATCATTGGATTACATGGCTTGCTAATATGTTCAATAGTAAGAAAGGTGTGAAACTATCTTGCGGACACGTGATTCCTGATAATACATTCCCCTTGGAACGATACAACGGTTGTCCGTTCTGCGGAACTCCGTTTGAAACGGCATCTACAGAATATTTCGGACAAGCCAGTAAACTGAAAGTGTTGGAACTTTGGCAGGAAAAAGAGCTGAATGTTTTCTTTGGTGACTTGCTGGAATCACGTACGGCCCTTGATGCAACACAAGCGGACAGCTTGAAAATCTTGTTGGCTGAACTTCCGTTGCCGGCAGTCGGAATCAAGATGAAAGAAACTCTGATGCTGGTGATCGACACACTGGTAGAGCAGGATAGGGCACAGGAAGCGCAGATTTATTTCTCTGCTCCGAATGATATATTGCGTTATTTGTGGTATAAGAAAACCGGATTCTTGCAAATCATAGAGCCTAAGACCCTCATTCGTAAAGCGGGTAGAAACAATGCACATCTGTGCAATGCTTTGGATAAAAGCCGTTCGGCTGCCCAGGCAAAGCGGGAAGAATTAAAACTGAAATATACCCGTCGCGAGTGTAAAATGGTGGCTCTTTGGTTGAACAATTTGGCGATGACACCGGAGAAGTCTTGTGAAATGATGCATTCGAAAAGGGAAATGTGGGTACGTATGATACGTGCATTGCGTTTGGCGGAATATGCTCGTAAACCGGGATTCGAAAATTTGAAAGAGTTGATGGACGTATTCTACTGTCAGGCATATACAGTTTGGCAGGGAGAAGTGGAACGTAGCCGTTTGAAAGCAGATGCGGCACAGACATTCGCTTTGTTGAAGCAACGTCCGGGTATGTTTGCACGTTCCTTGTTTGCCAATATGCTTTGGTTCGGTCCGGAAGAGACGTTGGCGGCATTTAAAGAAGTCGTTCATTTGTTGCCGGCTCGTTTGGTGGTCACTTTGGGTATGTATGCGGAGAGTTACTTTGAGCAAGGACATAAGAGAATGGTGAAACCCTTAGGTGGTAATGCGCTTTTGATAGAGCCTCACTATTTGGTGAGTCTTTATATGGAAGACCAGCTTAAAGAGATGGTGAAAGAGGTACAGGATTTGTGTAAAGAGGTTGTTGCTACCCGCTTTGCCAATGCGGGTGCCGGAAGTGGAAGCGCAAGTATGTATATTGATCCTATGTTGTTTCATATTCCATTGTCTATCGGCGACCGTAGCGAAACGGTTCAGGATACTTCCTGTGCCTTGCAGGGTACACGTTTCCCGGTGGAAGGAGATAAGGTTCGATTGTTTATGCAATGGGGAAAGGGACTTCCGGCACAGCATTTGGATATGGACTTGAGTTGTCATATCACTTTGCCTTCAACGACAGAAGTGTGTTCCTACTTCAATCTGAAAGCTATTGGTGCTAAACATAGCGGAGATATCCGAAGCATCCCCGACAAGAAAGGTACTGCCGAGTATATCGAATTGGATTTGAATGAGTTGGATCGTGTAGGTGCGCAATATGTTGCTTTCACCTGCAATGCGTATAGTAATGGGGCTATCTCTCCTAATCTGGTGGTAGGTTGGATGAACTCCGCTTACCCGATGAAAATATCGGAGAGAAACGGAGTGGCTTATGACCCTTCTTGTGTTCAGCATCAGGTGCGAGTTTCTCAAAGCGTGCAGAAAGGACTTGTTTTCGGAGTCCTGAAAGTGAAGGAACGGGAAGTGGTATGGTTGGAAATTCCTTTCGGCGGACAGACGGTTCTTTCTTTGGATACACAGACTATTGAAAAGTATCTGGATAAACTGGAAGCCAAAACCACTGTGGGCGAACTGTTGGCAATCAAAGCACAAGCACAGGGTTTGGAGTTGACTGATACACCGGAAGCCGATGAAGTATATACCCGTGAATGGGCATTGAATACGGCTGCTGTGACTAAGTTGCTGTTGGGTGATTAATTTCTGGCGGTTAACTGAATCTTTTCTTCCTAATATTTATAAGTTGTATTGCGATAAAGTATATCTTTGTATGCAATAAACTAATCGTCTGACTATAGTTGCTTTTTCGTCTAACTATAGTCAGACGAAAGAATAACTATAGTCAGATGCAAATTATACTATAGTCAGACGAATAAATATATGCTAGTCAAGAACTAATGATTGGTATAAGAGAGATTAAATATCAGGCAAGAAAATGATAAATGATAATCAATAAAATATAGCTGCTTATGAGTGCGTATTATGATTTGTATGAGACACCGGACGTTCAGAATACCGGCGAGAAGCAACCCCTTCATGCGCGGATAGTTCCGAGCGGGACTTATTCCCAAAAAGAGTTTATAGAACGTGTGTCACGTTATCAACATTTCCCCCAGAATATGGTTGACGGGGTGTTGGGGGCTGTAATAGATGAACTTGGTAGTCTCTTGGCGCGTGGCTATATTGTGGAGCTTGGAGAGCTGGGACATCTTAGTGTCTCTTTGAAATGCACCCAAAAGGTAATGACTAAAAAAGAAATCCGTTCCGAATCTATCTGTTTTGACAATGTACACCTGCGTACTTCCAAAAATTTTAAATTGAAGGTAAGACGGGAAATGAGACTTGAACGTGTTCCCAAATCGGGACGGACTGTCAGTAAAACGGAGATACCTATCGAACAACGTCTTCAAATGTTACAGGAGTTTCTGAAGAAGAATGGAGGAATCACCCGCATAGAATACAGCAGACTGACAGGAGTAGCCCGGCTGAAAGCTGTTGATGATTTGAATACTTTTATTCAGGAGGGAAAACTGCGTAAGAGAGGGGCGGGAAGGAATGTGTTTTATGTATGGAAACAGGAAGAATAATATTATAATAAGTAATTGTCCTTCTTTTTGCTAACAATTTTGTACCTTTGTTTGTATATAGAGAAAATAGTAAGATTATGGCAAGAATAACTATTCCTTATGCAGTAGCGGATTTCATAGATTTGCGTGAACGTGGTTTTTATTATGTTGATAAGACTGATTATATTCCTAAATTAGAGGATTATAATGCTCCTGTATTTCTCCGTCCCCGTCGTTTTGGAAAAAGTTTGTTGGTTTCTACATTAGCTTGCTATTATGACCGTACAAAAGCGCATCGGTTTGAAGAACTGTTTGGGGGAACCTGGATAGGTAACCATCCGACAAAAGAGCATAACAGTTATATGATTATTCGCTACGATTTTTCGAAAATGGTAATGGCGGATACTATTGAAGGATTGGCTCAAAACTTTAATGATTTGAACTGTGGCCCGGTAGATGTGATGGTAGAGCATAACAGAGATTTGTTCGGTGATTTTCAGTTTACTACTCGGGGAGACGCTTCCAAAATGTTGGAAGAAGTTCTTAATTATGCCCGTTCTCATGAATTTCCAAAAGTTTATCTATTGATTGATGAATATGATAACTTCACTAATCAGTTGCTTACAGCATACAACGATCCGCTTTATGAGGAAGTGACGACGAATGACAGTTTTTTGCGTACTTTCTTTAAAGTGATAAAAGCCGGAATAGGTGAGGGGAGTATCCGTACCTGTTTCTGTACAGGTGTATTACCTGTTACGATGGATGATTTGACCAGTGGATATAATATAGCAGAGATATTGACTCTTGAACCTAATTTTCTGAATATGCTCGGGTTTACATACGAAGAGACAGAGACATACTTGCGTTATGTACTTGACAAATACTCCACAGGACAGGAACGTTTCGATGAAATCTGGCAGCTAATTGTGAGCAACTACGATGGTTATCGTTTCCGTCCCAATGGTGATCGGTTGTTCAATGCTACTATCCTGACTTATTTCTTCAAGAAGTTTGCGGCCAATGCTGGTAGTATTCCCGACGAACTGGTAGATGAAAATCTACGTACCGATATTAATTGGATTTGTCGGCTTACCCTTTCACTGGATAACGCGAAAGCGATGTTGGATGCACTGATTATTGATGATGAGTTGCCTTATAATGTGGCTGATCTTGCTAGTAAATTTAATAAGAAAAAGTTCTTTGATAAAGAGTTTTATCCCATTAGCTTGTTCTATTTGGGAATGACGACATTGAAAGACAAATTTGTAACAACATTACCTAATATGACGATGCGTAGTGTGTACATGGACTACTATAATCAGTTGAACAAGATAGAAGGTAATGCGCAGCGTTATGTGCCAGTGTATCGGTATTATGATTCCAACCGAAGTCTGGAACCTCTGGTACAAAACTATTTTGAACAATATTTGGGACAATTCCCTGCACAGGTATTTGATAAAATCAATGAGAACTTCATCCGATGTTCATTCTATGAGCTTGTATCGCGGTATTTGAGTAGTTGCTATACATTTGCTATTGAACAGAACAACTCCGTAGGACGTTCGGATTTTGAAATGACAGGTATTCCCGGTACGGATTATTATACAGATGACCGTGTCGTAGAATTCAAATATTATCGTGCAAAAGAAGCGGAAAAGATGCTTGCACTTACCGAACCCCTTCCCGAACATGTGGAGCAGGTGAAAAGATATGGTGAAGATACGAAAAGAAAGTTTCCATATTATAATGTACGCACGTATGTAGTATACATTTGTGCCAATAAAGGATGGAAATGTTGGGAAGTGTAGTTGTGTTTGTAGCATAATGGATGTTTTGAGTATGTAGCAGGGATTATGTATATCTCGGATAATTTTTTTGATGAAACAGTGTATCTCTACAATTAATTGTATTTTTAAGGAAAGAACTTATTTTATATTACTCGTTAAGGAATGTTTTATTGATTGCAGTCATGTATATGATTATATGGTATATAACACATATTAAGCTTGATAATTTGTCCGTTCTCTTTCATACGCCTATATTTGTCCTCGCTATTCTATATTATCAATAGAGGGAGAATGTATCATAAGAGAAACATAAAGGTATATATAGCGTGGGTGTTGTTGATGACATTCATTCCCTTCTTTGTGGTGAAAACCTTTCACTATCATGGAAGTGAAGATGAGACATCATGTTCCCATGCACAACATTCCCATAATCCTTCTGATGATTGTGCGATATGTAAATACTCCCTTTCTCTTTTTACGGAACCTCAACCGGTAGAATTTCATTGTACGTTGACGCTCGTCCCATACGAGCCGGTTATTTATCAGGATAAGGTTGTTTGTAAACGAACTTATTCGCATCATTTACGCGGACCTCCCGTTGCTTGATTACATAATCATATTTTCAAAGGAGATAGATTGACCTTCAATCTGTTCTCCTATTCATTTTACACATTATATAAAAGATTGTAATTGATGCGTATCGGAATTATTTCGGGCGTAATAGGGGTATTTATAACCTTATCCGTCCATGCACAGAAATCCGATTCAATCAAGAGTATGCTTTTGCCTGATGTTGTGGTGACCGAAACGTACCAGCAACGTCAAGCCAAAAAGTCTGCCCTTACGGTTGATGTAGCCGATCAGGATTTTCTGCGCAAACATTTTACAGGAAACTTCATGCAAGCGATGGAGAACATTCCCGGAGTGCAAGCAATGGATATCGGTTCGGGATTCTCCAAACCGATGATTCGCGGAATGGGATTCAACCGGATTGCCGTATTGGAAAACGGAATCAAGCAGGAAGGGCAACAATGGGGAGCCGATCACGGTTTGGAATTGGATGCCTTCAATATAGGAGCGGTCAATGTTTTGAAAGGCCCTTCCTCATTGCTTTATGGTAGTGATGCGATGGGAGGAGTGATAGATGTCGTTCCACCGGCCGTGCCTATGGATAATCGGGTGTTTGGAGATGTCACACTGCTTGGTAAATCAGTCAATGGAACCGTCGGAGGATCACTGATGCTGGGAATCAAAAAAAATGCCTGGTACTCTCACATTCGTTATTCGGAACAGCACTTCGGCGACTATCATATTCCTACGGATTCTATTGTCTACCTGACACAGAGAATCCCCATCTATGGGCGTAAACTGAAGAATACAGCAGGCATTGAACGCAATATCGGACTCTTTACCCAATATCAGCGAAGGGCATATAGAGCGAATTTCTCCGTGAGTAATGTCTATCAAAAGACAGGTTTCTTCCCCGGAGCGCATGGCATACCCGATGCGTCCCGTGTGGAAGATGATGGAGATAGCCGTAATATCGAATTGCCTTATAGCAAAGTGAATCACCTGAAGGTGACCATCCATCAGCAATATGCGTGGGAGAAACTGATCTTGTCAGGTGATTTGGGTTTCCAGAACAATCACCGTGAAGAATGGAGTGCTTTCCATACTCACTATGGCTCGCAACCCGCACCAGAGAAAGACCCCGACAAAGAACTCGCATTTAATCTGAACACCTTCAGTGCTTCAGTGAAAGCTCGTTTTATCGGATCTTCTTCATGGGAACATACATTGGGGTGGGATGGACAGCATCAACGGAATGACATTGCCGGCTATTCGTTTTTATTGCCCGAATATCACCGTTCCACCACCGGAATGCTCTGGCTTACAACGTACAGACCTAACAATGTGCTCTCCGTCAGCGGAGGAGCTCGGTATGACTACGGATACATAAATATTTCTTCGCATGAAGATGTTTACCTTGCCGATTATCTTCAAAAACAGGGATATACCCAGGAACAGATAGACCTTTATAAGTGGAACAGTCACCAGGTGAAAAAACACTATGGTGATTATTCTCTTTCTCTGGGATTGGTATGGACTCCCTCCGACAAGCATCTGGTAAAGGTGAATATCGGGCGTAGTTTCCGCCTGCCCGGTGCGAATGAGTTGGCTGCCAACGGAGTACATCACGGCACTTTCCGCCATGAACAGGGAGATGCCAATTTAAAATCGGAACAGGGCTGGCAACTGGACGCTTCTTATCATCTGAAGTACCGGAGAATTTCTTTCTCCGTCTCTCCATTTGTCAGTTGGTTCAGCAATTACATCTTTCTGCGTCCTACCGGAGAGTGGTCTGTATTGCCTCATGCCGGACAAATCTATCGCTATACCGGAGCGGAAGCACTGTTCGCAGGAACTGAAGCTACCGTAGATGTTGATTTTCTGCGTAACTTCAATTATCGGATTTCCGCTGAATACGTTTACACCTATAATTGTGATGAACATATTCCATTGAGTTTCTCGCCGCCACCTGTTATGCGCAATACATTAACCTGGCAAAAGAACCGGTATATGTTGTATGCAGAATGGCAGAGCATTGCTCGGCAAAATAGAGTGGACCGTAACGAAGACCGTACAGCCGGAGCAAATCTCTTCCATTTGGGCGGATCTTTAAACATTCCGATAGGTGGAAATAATGAAATTGAAATTACCCTGACCGCCCGGAATATATTCAATACCCGATATTACAATCATCTTAGTTTTTACAGGAAAGTTGAGATTCCCGAACCGGGACGTAACTTCCAGATATTAATCAAAGTTCCATTTAAAAAATTACTGAAATGAAAAATAAATTTTATCTCCCAATGGTTAGCCTTTTGGCAACAGTTACTTTCATGTTTTCCTCTTGTGATAATGATGACTCCAGCGATACGATCAAACCTTTGATTGAACTTCATGAACCGGAAGAAGGTCAGGCATTGGAGATCGGAAACGAACATGGAGTTCATTTTGAAATGGATTTGTCGGATGATGTTATGCTGAAATCCTATAAGATCGAAATTCATAGCAATTTCGACCATCATTCACACGGCGGTAATAGTAGGGCTGTGCAGGAAACAGTAGATTTTAGTTTTAACAGATCGTATGATGTGTCAGGACAGAAAACAGCACATATTCATCATCACGATATTGTAATACCAGCCAATGCGACTGCAGGGGATTATCATTTGATGGTTTATTGCACAGATGCCGCAGGCAACGAATCTTATATCGCGCGCAATATTAAATTGAGCAATGAGGTGGAAGATGAAGACCACCATCATAATGAATAGACAACTATATAAAGGAACTGGAATATCTGTTGGCTACAGGACGATAGATAGGCTGTTTTTTGTATAAAGAGTATTTTTTCTTTCGAAAGGTGTAATAGATATTACACCTTTTTTGTTTCCAATCCTTTACTTTTGTGAAAAATTCTATTTCGTATGATGAAGTTTCCAATAATAAATCGATTCTTTCCTTCTTTTAAATGGAAAGTAGCGGCTGTCATCATTGGCGGTGTTATTGTGGGTGGAGGGGCATTGTTTATGTACATGCTCCGGGCGCATACCTATCTTGGAGATGACCCAGCTGCCTGTGTGAACTGTCACATTATGACTCCTTACTATGCAACTTGGTTTCATAGCTCACATGCCCGGAATGCCACCTGCAATGATTGTCATGTGCCGCATGAAAATGCTGTGAAAAAATGGACCTTTAAAGGGATGGACGGAATGAAACACGTAGCTGCATTTCTTACCAAAAGCGAGCCGCAGGTGATTCAGGCTCATGAAGCCAGTTCCGAAGTGATAATGAATAATTGTATTCGCTGTCATACGCAACTCAATACGGAATTTGTGAAGACGGGGAAGATTGATTATATGATGTCACAAGTAGGAGAGGGGAAGGCTTGCTGGGATTGCCATCGTGATGTTCCTCATGGTGGAAAAAACTCTCTGTCCGGCACTCCGGGAGCTATTGTTCCTCTTCCGGAATCGCCCGTTCCCGAATGGCTCCGGAAGATGGTGAATCAGAAAGATAAATAGGAAATGAAATACGTAATAAAATAATAAAACCGATATACAATGGAAAAGAAATTAAAATCATGGCAAGGATGGCTGTTGTTCGGAGGTTCAATGGTCGTTGTATTTGTTTTGGGATTATGCGTTTCTGCGTTGATGGAACGGAGGGCGGAAGTTGCCAGCATTTTCAACAACCGTAAAAACGTCATCAAGGGGATTGAAGCGCGAAATGAACTATTCAAGGATGATTTCCCCCGTGAATATCAAACTTGGACGGAAACTGCAAAGACTGACTTTGAAAGCGAATTTAATGGGAATATAGCTGTGGATGCCTTGGAAAAACGTCCTGAAATGGTGATTCTATGGGCGGGATACGCTTTCTCTAAAGATTATTCTACTCCACGGGGGCACATGCATGCTATTGAGGATATTACGGCATCGTTACGTACCGGTGCACCTGTGAACCCGACAGATGGTCCTCAACCGTCTACTTGCTGGACTTGTAAAAGTCCGGATGTTCCCCGTATGATGGAAGCATTGGGTGTTGATTCTTTTTATAATAATAAATGGGGAGCTATGGGGGCCGAAATCGTAAATCCGATTGGCTGCTCTGATTGCCACGACCCGGAAATAATGAATCTTCATATCAGCCGTCCGGCTTTGATTGAAGCTTTCCAACGCCAAGGTAAAGACATCACCAAAGCTACTCCGCAAGAAATGCGTTCATTGGTCTGTGCGCAATGTCACGTTGAATATTTCTTCAAAGGTGATGGCAAATACCTGACTTTCCCTTGGGATAAAGGTTTCACGGTAGAAGATATGGAGGCTTATTATGATGAGGCCGGGTTCTATGATTATATCCATAAATTGAGTCGTACTCCGATTCTGAAAGCACAGCATCCTGATTATGAGATTGCTCAAATGGGTATTCATGGGCAAAGAGGTGTCTCTTGTGCCGATTGTCACATGCCGTATAAGAGTGAAGGCGGTGTGAAATTCAGCGATCACCACATTCAGAGTCCGTTGGCTATGATTGATCGTACTTGCCAGGTTTGCCATCGTGAGAGCGAAGAGACTTTGCGCAATAACGTTTACGAACGACAACGCAAAGCGAACGAAATCCGCAACCGCTTGGAACAGGAATTGGCGAAAGCGCATATCGAAGCTAAATTTGCTTGGGATAATGGAGCGACAGAAGCTCAAATGAAAGATGTTCTCGCATTGATTCGTCAGGCACAATGGCGTTGGGATTTCGGAGTGGCTTCACACGGCGGCTCTTTCCATGCACCGCAGGAAATTCAGAGGATCCTTTCTCACGGACTCGACCGTGCTATGCAAGCCCGTCTTGCCGTATCCAAAGTATTGGCGAAGAACGGATACACTGGTGATGTTCCGATGCCGGACATCTCGACGAAAGCAAAAGCACAGGAATACATCGGCTTGGATATGGACGCTGAAAGAGCAGCGAAAGAGAAATTCCTGAAAATAACCGTTCCCGCCTGGTTGGAGAAAGCGAAAGAAAATGGACGTTTGGCGCAGATATAAAACAAATATAAGCATAGATATATATGTGGAGCAAACCGTGGAGTTATAAAGAAGGGCTGACGATTGGCACAGGATTACTGATAATAGGCATATTGCTGCAAATGACAGTGGGTGCTATCAACTGGGATTTGTTTGCCTGTCCGGTCAACGTGATTGTGCTGGTGGTTTATATCATTGCCTTGATAGTCATGCACCTTCTTCGTAAACGTGTGTATTTATTCAGCTGGTTAAGCCATTATTCCGCTGCCGTCTCCGCTTTGTTGTGGGTGGTCGGCATGACGGTAGTTATGGGACTTATCCGGCAAGCTCCTTCCGGTCATGCTCCAAATGCTTCAACGGATTTGCTGGGATTCTCACAGATGATTGCATCCTGGCCTTTCGTTCTGCTTTACTTTTGGATGGTCACTGCATTGGGACTGACGATACTTCGTGCCAGCTTTCCTTTTAAGTGGAGACGACTTTCGTTCCTTCTCAATCATATCGGATTATTCGTCGCGTTGATAGCGGCCACTTTAGGAAACGCCGATATGCAACGGTTGAAAATGACAACCCGCATGGGCAATGCCGAATGGCGGGCTACTGACGATAAAAGTCAACTGATTGAACTTCCATTGGCTATCGAACTCAAGGATTTTACTATCGACGAATATCCTCCAAAACTGATGCTGATTGACAACGAAACCGGGCGTACGCTTCCCGAAAAATCTCCTGAACATGTATTGCTGGAAGAGGGAGTGATAAAGGGAACATTGCAGGACTGGCAATTGACAATTGAACAATCTATCCCGATGGCAGCTTCTGTAGCTACTGAAGATACTGTGAAGTTTATAGAATTTCATTCGATGGGAGCAACTTATGCTGTTTACCTGAAAGCTTTCAATCAGGAGAATCAAACAACCAAAGAAGGTTGGGTAAGCTGTGGCAGTTTTCTTTTTCCTTATAAGGCAATCCGGCTGGATTCTTTAACCAGTCTTGTGATGCCGGAACGGGAACCGCAGCGATTTGCGTCGGAAGTGAAAATTTACACACAAGAAGGAACGATAACGGAAGGTACCATTGAAGTGAACCGTCCGATGGAGATAGAAGGATGGAAAATCTATCAACTTAGCTACGACGAGACAAAAGGACGATGGAGCGATGTCAGTGTCTTCGAACTGGTTCGCGATCCGTGGCTACCGGTCGTTTACGCAGGAATTATAATGATGATGGCAGGAGCTGTCTGCTTGTTCGTCAGTGCACAAAAGAGAAAAGAGGAGGACAAAGCATGAATTGGGAGTACTTTATATTATTTGCAATAGCTGCACTGGTTTGTTGGGCTTTAGGAGCTTTTGCTGCCTGGAAAGGAACAAAACCGGGATGGGCTTACGGATTTACTTTCTTAGGGTTGGCTATTTTTTTCAGCTTCATTATCGGAATGTGGATTTCATTGGAACGCCCTCCGATGCGGACCATGGGGGAGACCCGGCTGTGGTATTCTTTCTTCCTTCCGTTGGCGGGATTGATAACATACATACGTTGGAAGTACAAATGGATTCTTAGTTTCAGTTGCATCCTTTCGTTCGTCTTTATCTGTATCAATATCTTCAAACCGGAGATTCACAATAAAACGTTGATGCCCGCTTTGCAAAGTCCGTGGTTTGCTCCTCATGTCATTGTGTATATGTTTGCTTACGCTATGTTGGGAGCGGCGACGGTGATGGCTGTCTATTTGCTTTGGTTCAAGAAGAAAGAGATTGAACGGAAAGAAATGGATTTGTGTGATAACCTCACTTATGTAGGTCTGGCATTTATGACATTAGGTATGCTTACAGGAGCTATCTGGGCGAAAGAAGCCTGGGGACACTACTGGGCTTGGGACCCGAAAGAAACCTGGGCAGCGGCGACTTGGTTTGCTTATCTGGCATATATCCATTTCAGATTGGGAAAGCCATTGAAGGCACGTCCGGCATTGGTTATTTTATTGGTCTCTTTTGTCTTATTACAAATGTGTTGGTATGGAATCAATTATCTTCCGTCCGCACAAGGAGTCAGTGTACATACGTATAATTTGAATTGAAATATCGAATCATTTAAACTGCACTATCAATGAAAACATTTTATTGGTCATTCTTGCTTATGCTATTGCCAAGCATGGCATACACACAAAACACTGAGAAAGAGAATGAATTTACGATGTCTATGCAAATCAGACCTCGTGCAGAGTATCGGAACGGTGCCTTGACTCCACGGGATGAAGGGGTGGCTCCTACGTCCTTCATCAATAACCGCGCGCGTTTGTCGATGGATTATAAACGTTCGGATCTGGAACTGAAGATGTCGGCACAGCATGTAGGTGTCTGGGGACAGGACCCGCAGATTGAAAAGAACGGGCGTTTTATGCTGAATGAGGCTTGGGCAAAGATGAACTTTGGCGAAGGATTCTTTGCCCAACTGGGACGTCAGTCGTTGATTTATGATGATGAACGTATTTTGGGAGGATTGGACTGGAATGTAGCGGGTCGTTACCACGATGCGTTGAAGCTGGGGTATGCCAACAAAAATAATGAAGTGCATTTGATTCTTGCTTTTAATCAGAATAATGACAATAGAACAAGCGGAGGCACTTACTATGATTCTTCTACGGGACAGCCTTATAAGAATATGCAAACCGTTTGGTATCACTATAAGGCGGACAATGTTCCGTTCGGGGCTTCTTTATTGTTTATGAACTTGGGATTGGAAACGGGCGATAAAGCTACGGATGATTCTCACACCCGTTACTTACAAACAATGGGAACCTACCTCACTTATAAGAACAGTAACTGGAATCTGGATGGTGCTTTCTACTATCAGATGGGTAAGAATAAAACTGCTGATAAAGTTTCAGCTTTGATGGGAAGCATACAGGCTGCTTATACGTTTGACCAGACATGGGGAGTTGTGGTTAGCTTTGATTATCTGAGTGGTGATAAAGGAAATGGTGGTAAGTACAAAGCTTTCGATCCTCTTTATGGAACTCATCATAAATTCTATGGAGCAATGGATTATTTTTATGCTTCTACCTTTGCGAACGGTTATGCGCCGGGATTGATGGATGCCCGTATCGGAGGTCGTTTCCGTGCTTCTTCCAAAGTGGATATGGAACTTAATTATCACTACTTTAGTACAGCCGTAAAGGTTCAGGACTTGAAGAAATATTTAGGATCGGAAGTCGATTATCAGATAAACTGGTCGATCATGAAAGATGTGAAACTCTCTGCCGGATATTCTTTTATGCGTGGTACGAAGACGATGGACGCTGTGAAAACCGGCAATCATAAAAGCTGGCAGGACTGGGGTTGGCTATCGTTGAATATTAATCCGAAGATATTGTTTGTGAAGTGGTAAATCCAAGGGAATAGATAGAATTTAAATAAAGAGAGAGTTTTTGAAAGTTTTGAATTTGTAAAATCATCCTTGCCACAGTATATCTGAAGTGAGGATGATTTTTTGTTTTAACCACTTCTTGATAGCTACACTCTTATTGTTACGTCTGTTGTTACGGATATTTTTCTAAATACGTCGTTACAGATACTTTTCCAAAGTTGTTTTATCTAAAATCTCGATTCGTTTTCCTTCCATGATGACGAGTCCTTCTTTCATCATCTTATTGATTTCTTTAGATAGAGCAGGGCGTGACACATTTAAATATTCGGCGAGCTGGGATTGGGTGTGCATGATATCTACTACTAACGAGTCTTTTTTCTTATGTTCGTATAGATAGACAATGAACCTTTCCCGTACGGTTTTGCGTGAAAGAGGCTTCAGGCGGGATACGGTACAGATGTTACAATTACCTGCGATACAAAGAAAATTATGAAGAACTTGTGGGTCCTGACTAATTACTTTGAAGGTTGAATCTTTGGTTGCCATAAGTATCACACTGTCCTCAAGAGCAGTGAAAGTAGCCGGCAAAGTATTGTTCGAATTAAAAAGATGAGGAGTGGCGAAGGTACGTGGAGCGATAATGTATTCAATCATCACCTCATTACCTAATCCGTCAATAATATCTGTACGTAGTTTTCCTTCCAAAAGTACAAATAACTTGTTGCAGGGTGTTCCTTGTGTAACGACTATCTCTTTTTTATTAGCCGCATAGATTACAAAATCCAGCTTTTCCAATAAGGACTCTTTGATGTTTAAAGGTAAATCCCTGAATAAGGGGATTTGAAACAGCTTTTCTTTATGTGAGTCGGTCAGTTGTATTTTTTTCATTGTATCATGTTGTCTGTATCACGGGCAAAGATATAAATTATATATTAGTGAAAGAAACTTTCAGAACTATTTGTAGAATAACTATATACAAGAAAGTTGTTAAAACGAATGTAAAGTATAGAATCTGTAATTATGGTATCTTTCTCTGTAATTTATCTACATACAGGATACCTTTATTTGTCTATTTTTGCAACATGAATCATTGATAAAAAGAATTCTGAAAATAAAAAGTAATAAAAGAAAGTTATGGCTAAAAAAGTTTTGATAATTTCGTCCAGTCCACGTAAAGGTGGTAATTCGGATTTGCTTTGTGATGAATTTATGAAAGGTGCTATCGAGGCGGGCAATGAAGTAGAGAAGATTTTTCTGAAAGACAAAACGGTTCATCCTTGTACGGGATGTAGTGTTTGCAGTATGTACGGTAAACCTTGTCCGCAGAAGGATGATACAGCGGAAATCGTGGAGAAGATGATTGCTGCCGATGTGATTGTAATGGCAACTCCTGTTTATTTCTATACCATGTCCGGGCAGATGAAGATTATGATTGACCGTTGTTGCGCACGTTATACGGAAATAACCAATAAGGAATTTTATTTCATTATTGCGGCAGCAGAAAACGATAAAGCAATGATGGAGCGTACTATCGACGGCTTCCGTGGCTTCCTCGATTGCTTGGAAGGACCACAGGAAAAAGGGACAGTCTATGGCATCGGTGCATGGAAAGTAGGAGAGATTAAAGATACTCCCTACATGCAGGAAGCATATAATATGGGAAAGATGGTGTAACTGTTTGTTTTCCATATTAAAGATATTCATAAAGAATATGATAAATGGATTTGTTCGAATATTTGAGATATAGTTTTGAACTTAACTTTTAAAACCTGACGGGAAATCTGGAAAAGACGGTTATGTTTTCCAGATTTTCCCCTTTTTACGATTACTTAATTGACTGGATTGCTTGTTCTGCCACAGAATTATTATAATTTTGTGGCAGAACTTTTTATTTTGTATAATTCGTTTGATAACTAACTAAGTATCATGGGCTATAAAATAACGACTCTTGTGGAGAATTGTGTCTATGGACGTAAATTGCAGGCAGAACATGGTCTTTCTCTATATATCGAGACTCAAGAACATAGATTACTTTTCGATACGGGAGCATCCGACTTGTTTATCCGTAACGCCCGCTTGTTGCATATTGACTTGCAAAAAGTAGATTATTTGATATTATCTCATGGTCACAGCGATCATACGGGCGGACTACGTTATTTTTTGGAATTGAATACGCAGGCAACCGTTGTCTGTAAGCGTGAGGTTTTTTCTCCTAAATTCAAGGATGAACGTGAGAACGGGATGATGCATACACAAAACCTCGATCGTTCCCGTTTCCGCTTTATTACAGAGCAGACCGAGCTGCTTCCCGGAGTTTTCCTTTTTCCCTCTATTGATATTATAAATCAGGCAGATACCCATTTTGAACGTTTTTGGGTTCAGCAAGAAGATGGATGCAAAATACCGGATACTTTTCAGGATGAATTGGCGATGGTATTGGTGGAACCGGAAGGATTTTCCGTATTAAGTGCCTGTTCTCATCGGGGAATAACCAATATTTTGCGTACGGTTCAGGCTGCCTTTCCTGAATCTCCTTGTAAGTTACTTCTGGGAGGTTTTCATATCCATAACGCGGAAAAACAAAAATATCAGGTCATTGCAGATTATTTACAGGAATGTCTTCCTCGACAGATTGGCGTTTGTCATTGTACGGGAGTGGATAAATATGCCTTCTTTTACAAGGACTTTGGTGACAGCACATTTTATAATTACACGGGAAAACTAATTCAAACCGATTGATTTATCGGAATAAATTTATAATAATTTGATATGAAGAAACTAATAACTTCTTTAGCGCTGGTATTATCAGCATTATCCAGCTATGCAATTACTCCTTTGTGGATGCGTGATGCACGTATTTCACCGGATGGATCAGAAATTGTTTTTTGTTACAAGGGTGACATTTATAAAGTCCCTGCACAAGGAGGAACAGCTGTTCAACTCACCACACAAACCTCTTATGAAGCCAATCCGGTTTGGTCGCCCGATGGCAAGCAAATTGCGTTTGCCAGTGACCGGAATGGAAATTTTGACTTATTCATTATGCCTGCTGACGGAGGTGCCGCCCGGCGGTTGACCTACCATTCTGCATCAGAAATACCGTCGGCTTTTACTCCGGATGGAAAGTATGTCTTTTTCTCTGCCTCTATACAGGATCCGGCAAGCAGTGCCCTGTTTCCTACAGGAGCAATGACGGAATTATATAAAGTTCCTGTTGCCGGCGGACGTACCGAGCAAGTGCTGGGCACTCCTGCAGAACTGGTCTGTTTTGATAAAACAGGGAAGAATTTTCTTTATCAGGATCGTAAAGGGTTTGAGGATGAATGGAGAAAGCATCATACTTCTTCCATTACGAGAGATATTTGGTTATATAATACCCAAACGGGAAAACATACGAACCTGACAAACCGGGGAGGAGAGGACCGTAATCCTGTGTATGCACCTGATGGTAATGCTGTCTATTTTTTAAGTGAGCGTGATGGAGGTTCCTTCAATGTGTATACTTTCTCTTTGAATACTCCACAGGAAGTGAAAGCTGTGACTACTTTCAAAACTCACCCGGTACGTTTTTTGTCTGTCAGCGATAAAGGTACCTTATGTTATACCTATGATGGTGAGTTATACACACAGAAGTCTGGCGCACGTCCGGAAAAAGTAAAAGTAGAACTTGTCCGTGATGATGAGCAGCAGCTTGCTACACTTAAATTCTCGCAGGGAGCAACTTCCGCTTCTGTATCTCCGGACGGTAAACAAATTGCTTTTATTGTACGTGGTGATGTGTTCGTGACCTCAACTGATTATGCTACCACCAAGCAAATCACAAATACTCCGGCAAAAGAAGCTGCCGTTTCTTTTGCTCCGGACAATCGGACACTGGTTTATGCCAGTGAGCGAACCGGTAACTGGCAACTTTATACCGCTAAAATAAGTCGTAAGGAAGACCCGAATTTCCCTAATGCCACTCTTATTGAAGAGGAAGTATTACTACCGTCCAAAACGGTAGAACGTGCTTATCCGCAATATTCGCCGGACGGTAAAGAATTGGCTTTTATCGAAGACCGTAATCGTTTGATGGTACTCAATTTGAAAACAAAAAAGGTACGTCAGGTAACGGATGGTTCTACATGGTATAACACCGGAGGAGGATTCGATTACGAATGGTCGCCTGACGGTAAATGGTTCACTCTTGAATTTATAGGTAACCGTCACGATCCTTATTCGGATGTAGGCATTGTCAGCGCACAGGGAGGGGCAATTACTAATCTGACAAATAGTGGATATATCAGTGGTGCTCCGCGTTGGGTACTCGATGGGAATGCTATTCTTTTCCAAACCGAACGCTATGGTATGCGTGCGCACGCTTCCTGGGGATCGCAGCAAGATGTGATGTTGGTGTTTCTCAATCAGGATGCTTATGATCGTTACCGTTTGAGTAAGGAAGATTTCGAATTACTCAAGGAATTTGAAAAGGAACAGAAGAAAGTAAAAGAGAAAGACGATGAGAAGACGAAAGACGGAAAGAAGTCTAAGGCGGAAAAAGCAGATAAAGGAAATGCTGACAAAGACAAGATCGACGAGGATAAGGCAGACCAAAAAGAGATACTTGTCGAGCTGAACGGCATTGAAGACCGTATCGTACGTCTGACTCCCAATTCATCCGACTTGGGTAGTGCCATACTTTCAAAAGACGGGGAAGATCTTTACTATTTCTCTGCGTTCGAAGATGGATATGACCTTTGGAAAATGAATCTCCGTGAAAAAGATACGAAGCGTCTGCACAAACTCAATACCGGTTGGGCATCGTTGATGTTGGACAAAAAAGGAGATATCTTTTTGTTGGGAAGCCGGATTATGCAAAAGATGGATGCCAAGTCGGATGCGTTGAAGTCCATCAGCTATCAGGCTGAAATGAAAAAGGACTTGGCTGCCGAACGTGAAACGATGTTTGACCATGTGTACAAACAGCATCAAAAACGTTTCTACAATGTCAATATGCACGGGGTTGACTGGGATGCTATGACTAATGCTTATCGTAAGTTCCTGCCTCATATTGATAACAATTATGACTTTGCAGAATTATTGAGTGAGTGGTTGGGTGAGCTGAATGTTTCACATACCGGAGGACGTTATTCTCCCAAAGGAAAAGGAGATGTCACTTCTAATCTCGGACTCTTGTTCGACTGGAATTATCAGGGAAAAGGAATGCAGATTGCTGAAATAATAGAAAAAGGTCCGTTCGATCATTCACGTACCAAAGTAAAGGCAGGTTGCATCATTGAAAAGATTAATGGAGAAGAGATAACTCTCGATAATGACATAACCTGCTTGCTGAATAATAAAGCAGGGAAGAAAACATTGATTTCAATCTACAATCCACAAAGTAAAGAGCGTTGGGAAGAAGTGGTGATGCCGGTCACTAACGGGCAACTGAATGGATTGTTATACAAACGTTGGGTAAAACAACGTGCGGCAGATGTTGAAAAATGGTCGAAAGGACGTTTGGGATATGTTCATATTCAGTCGATGGGAGATGACAGCTTCCGTACTGTATACTCGGACATTCTGGGAAAATATAACAACTGCGAAGGCATTGTGATTGATACCCGTTTCAACGGTGGTGGCCGTCTGCATGAAGATATTGAAATACTGTTCAGTGGTCAGAAATACTTCACACAAGTGGTACGCGGACGTGAAGCCTGTGACATGCCGAGTCGTCGTTGGAACAAACCTTCCATTATGTTGCAATGTGAAGCTAACTATTCGAATGCACACGGAACTCCGTGGGTATATAAACATCAAAAGATTGGCAAACTTGTCGGTATGCCTGTTCCGGGTACTATGACAAGTGTGTCTTGGGAAACTTTACAAGATCCTTCACTGGTTTTTGGTATTCCTATCGTCGGTTATCGTTTGCCTGACGGCAGTTATTTGGAAAATACCCAATTGGAACCGGATGTAAAGGTTGCCAATAATCCGGAAACAGTAGTCAAAGGAGAGGATACCCAACTAAAGGTGGCTGTGGATGAACTTCTGAAAGAGATAGATAGACAGAAGAAGTAAATACGAGTATAATTATATCTAAAATAAAGAGTCGCTTCTTTGAAAGAATCAATTAGATTCTTACAGAGAAGCGACTTTCTTTTATAGTGATTTTCTTATATTGACCTTTTTATATGACTCCTTTTATAAGGCGTTTATTTTAAATAGATATAGGGCTTACTTCCAGACCGGCATTAATCTATGGAGGGTTTTTCTAGTCATTATCTTCTGATTCAGGAAGCTGACGATATATCCCGTTATACAAGCGGCAATGAGTGATCCTTCGCGTACTCCCTGAATACCTTGAGTCAGCAGGAGCGAGAGAATCACGGCTAATGTAACCAAAGTAATATCAAAATAAACTTTGAACTTTCCAAATTCCTTGTTATAATGGCGGGATGCATATTTCACAAATGCTTCTGCGCTCATCATGGCTACTCTTGGTTTCAGTTCAAGCACTACTCCGATAGACTGCACCATGCATCCTGTAAGTAATAAAGCAATCGACATACCATAATTAGCGGGATGCAGTTCGCTTGTCAGCATCATATTGAAATCAATGAATGCCGAAAAGATAAAAGAGAACGGTAGTTGAAGAAGAATTTCAATAATATCCTGTCGGGTTCTATTCTTTCGGATTAACCAAAATTGTCCCAGGATAAGTACCATGTTGATGATAAATGTGCAAGTACCCAACGACAAAGGACTATTCAGGCTTAACACATAATTGATGCTCGATATGGGAGTCGTTCCTAATGCCGAGCGTATAATCAACACGATACCTGCCGCTAAAAAATAGAGTCCGATAACAAACACTAAATACCTCTTAAAAATCTCTTTCATTTCCATGTCTTTTTAACCTCTTTCTATTGATTCCCTTTTCATGTATTGAAAAGGATATGCAAAGGTCCTGTTTTTTACTCTGAAATAGATTATCTAATTCCATACAGTTTTTGTCATATCCGAAACAAATCGTATTTTTACGTCATAAAATAAAGGTGTAAATGGTAAAATCTCGTATATTTGATAATACACAGTTGTTGAAGGAGCATCCTGAACTTCCTCATTATAAAGAGGAAGTAGTCTGTTTCCGGAGTGAATATAAAGACAGAAGTTATCCGGCAAATGAATGTTATTTCAATCGGGAGCTTTATATGATATTCGTTCTTGAAGGCCGTTCGGAAATTCTACTGAATGGAGAGTTTATTGCGATAGAACCGAATATGTTACTTATTCATGGAGCAAATTATCTCACGGAACATCTTTATTCAAGTCGGGATATTAAATTTATCACTCTCGCCCTTTCCGAATCTATGCGGACGGACGATTCATATCTGACACAAATCACGGCAATCCTGTTGGCAACCATGAGACGGAATAAGCAATATACGATTCAGTTGACGGAGTACGAAGCTCAAATCATCCATAAGGAGCTGGAAGTATTGATGCATCTGATGAATATTGAACATCATTTCCTTTTCCGGCGTATACAGGCAGCGTGCAATTCTCTGTTTTTGGATATAGCAGATTTTCTTTCCCGAAAGACCGTTATCAAAAAAGAGATCAGTCGTAAAGACCACGTTCTGCAAGAATTTCATGCACTCGTTACCCGTAATTTCAGGGAAGAACATTTCGTGAGCTTTTATGCGGATAAACTGGCTATTAGTGAACAGTATCTGGCACGCATTGTACGTCTTGGAACAGGTAAGACTATCAATAGCCTTATTAATGAATTATTAGTAATGGAAGCGCGTACTTTATTGAGTTCTACCAAATTTACGGTTGGCGAGATTGCTGCTAAACTGGGGTTTAGTGATGCAGCCGGTTTTTGTAAGTTCTTTAAAAGAAATGCGGGACAGACTCCGTTGAATTATCGGAAAGGATTATTGATTTGAACGGAAAGGATTGCTGAACTGAATGGGGAATTACTGAACTGAATAGTGAATATAATGAATTTAAATAATAAGTTGACTGATTTGAATGAAAATGGAAGTAGGTTGATGCAACTGTCCTTAAAGACCGTATACATCAACCTACCTGAATATATAGTGCATGGGTTTGATTTTAACCGATCACTGCTGTGATATCTTCTACAATCTGTTCATCCGTCAGATGATTGGCACGGAGAAACTCCTGTATATCATATCGGTCAACAAATTCTTTTTTAGCTCCAAAGTTCAGAACTTTCATGTTTGTAGCACCATAATAACGGGCAATCTTTTCACCGAAACCACCATCCAATACACCGTCTTCCAACGTAATCACTAATTCGTGATCTGCTTTCAGTTCATCCATCAGTTCGTTGTCTACACCGGTGATGTAACGCGGATTGATGAGTGTTGCGTCAATATTGGCTTTTTCTTTCAGAAGTGATGCAACCGACTGTCCCAATCCATAGAACGAACCTAAAGCAAGAATGGCTACTTTCGCTCCACGATGCGTCACTTTATAGCGATTGAGAACACTATAATCAGTCTCCACCGGTTCCCCACAAGTAATAACATCTGTTGCCGGCACACGGATTGCAACCGGGTGTTCATTTTGGCGGATGCTCCATTCTAGCATAGCAAGATATTCCTCTTTGCAAGTCGGTGCCAGATAAACCATATTAGGAATATTGCTGATGAGCGGAATATCGAAGAAGCAGAGGTGAGTTACATCATTCATTCCGGACAGTGTTCCCCAGAATACCAACAAAACAGCCGGGTTATTATTGATACAGAGGTCTTGCGAAAGTTGATCGTATGAACGTTGGATAAATGTACTATACACTCCGTAAACAGGTTTTCCGCCATTGGCTGCGATACCCGAAGCAAGAGCTACTGCGTGTTCTTCTGCAATACCGATATCTACAAACTGTTTGCCAGCTTCCTTGCGGCGGTCCGGAGTGAATCCGAGAACGGCAGGAGTACCCGAAGTGATTGTTACCACTCGCTTGTCTTCTTTCATCTTTTTCAGCAGATATTGGGCAGTCATTTCGCTATAATCTTCCGCATCCTCGGCAAACTTTGGTTTTCCGGTTTCTATATTGAAAGGAGTGAGCCAGTGAAAAGTTTCCCTATCTTGTTCTGCAGGTTTATAACCTTTCCCTTTCAGAGTATTAATATGTACTACTACCGGATGCTGAATATCTTTCACTTTAGAGAAAGCCTTAACCAATGCTTCCACATTATTGCCGTCGTTCACGTACATATAATCCAATCCCATAGCCTTGAAGAAATTACATTCGCACTGACCGTTACTGTCACGCAATTTTTTCAGGTTCTTATATAGTCCACCGTGATTTTCGGCAATAGACATCTGATTGTCATTGACAATAATAATCATGTTTGTACCAAGCTCCGCCACATAATCCAATCCTTCAAATGCTTCGCCGCCACTTAAGGAACCGTCGCCTATCACGGCTATGATATTCTCATTGCCACCGGTCAGGTCGCGTCCTTTCGCCAATCCGCTAGCCAGGCTGACGGAAGTGGAAGTATGACCGATAACAAAAAAATCATGCTTACTTTCTTGTGGTTCGGAATAACCGGATACGTTGTCATACTCTGCCGGATAGAGAAAAGCATCTTTCCGTCCGGTCAGCATCTTATGTACATAACTCTGATGCGATACATCAAAAACAAGCTTGTCTTCCGGTGAATTGAATACATAATGTAAAGCGATAGTCGCTTCCACCATTCCGAAATTAGGGCCGAAATGCCCGCCGTGTTCACTCAACTTTTGCAGGAGTGATGCACGGATTTCATTACTTAAATCATTGAGTTCTTTAAACGATAACTTCTTTACGTCTGCGGGAGAGTAAATATTTTCTAAATACATATCAATTTGTTTTTTACGTTTATACCTATTATCTTTATCACACTGCAAAGATACTGCTGATTTTAGATTCGATTTGTATATAGATTACGGATTATTTTACCTATATTACCGACCTTGGAAAATAGGACTGACGATAAACATAAAAATAGTAGATAATATATATTGGAGGACAACATATATGAATAGTGATTATAAAGTGGGCGATTTAATTTATGATGCAAATATTTATGATGCGATGAATACTAATCTAGATGATTGGTACTTTTATAAGCGATGGCTGCCGGAAAACAAGGATGCCAGGATACTTGAACTTTGTTGTGGTACGGGCAGGCTCACTCTGCCCATTGCAAAGGAAGGATATGATATTACTGGGATTGATTATACCCCTTCAATGCTTGCCCAGGCAAAAATTAAAGCTTCCGAAGCAGGATTAGAAATAAGTTTTATCGAGGCAGATATCAGAACTTTGAATTTGCCGGAAAAATACGACTTTATCTTTATTCCGTTTAATTCAATTCATCATTTATATAAGAATGAAGATTTATTTAAGGTATTTAATGTCGTTAAGAATCACCTCAAAGACGGTGGCTTATTTCTGTTTGATTGTTTTAATCCGAATATCCAATATATAGTTGAAGGTGGAAAAGAGCAGAAAGAAATTGCTGCATATACAACCGATGACGGTAGAGAAGTATTGATAAAGCAGACTATGCGATATGAAAATAAAACTCAGATTAACCGTATCGAATGGCATTATTTTATCAATGGCAAGTTCAACTCTATTCAAAATCTGGATATGAGAATGTTCTTCCCTCAAGAGTTAGATTCATATTTGGAATGGAATGGTTTTCATATTAATCATAAGTATGGCGGATTTGAAGAAGAGGCATTTGACGATAATTCGGCAAAACAGATATTTATTTGTCAATGTGATTTAGTGTATTGAGATTTTATTAATAAATAAGTGAAAATGTAATTTGTCGGCAATCAGTATGGTAGCGTGGTTGCCTAAAGGCCTTTTGGGGCTGTCTTTATCCTTTTGAACTGGAAGTACTCATCAGAATTCTTTTTCAGTTTCGACTTTTCTCATTTTGTTTAATGATTCTTTAGTTACTTCTCGTAATAAATTTGGCGTTCGCTAAAGTAGGAAGTCTGACTTTGGCTTCCTTGGTTTTGATACTTACTTCATTTCCTTAAATAGGTTAGAATAGATATTATAGCAGATTGATAAAAAATAGAATCTGTAATTCGGGTAATAATGTCAGTAATTCATCTACATACAGTCTCTTTCTTTCATCGTATTTTTACAATGTAGAAAGTAGACAATCAATTCTTTAATAATTAAAAATAAGAGATATGAAACGGATTTTATTATTAACAACTGTATTTATGATGATGCTTGGAACTAGTTTTTCTTCTGCACAGACAGATGCAGATAACTTTTATAAAAGTGATTTGGTAAGTGTGGAGAAAGTTTCTTTTTCCAACCAGTATAAAATGAAGGTAGCCGGAAATTTGTTTCTGCCTAAGAATATGAAAGAAGGGGACAAATACCCTGCAATCATTGTCGGACATCCAATGGGAGCTGTCAAGGAACAGAGCGCGAACCTTTACGCAACGAAAATGGCCGAACGGGGTTTTGTAACACTCTCCATAGACCTGTCTTTTTGGGGTGGGAGTGAAGGCGAGCCGCGCAATGCTGTTCTGCCGGAAGTTTATGCGGAAGACTTTAGTGCCGCAGTTGATTTTTTAGGTACCCGTCCGTTTGTTGACCGGAATCTGATTGGAGTAATCGGTATTTGCGGTAGTGGAAGTTTTGCTATCAGTGCAGCGAAAATAGACCCTCGCCTTAAAGCCATTGCGACAATCAGTATGTACAATATGGGTACGGCTAGCCGTAACGGGTTAAAACACTCATTGACATTGGAACAGAGAAAGCAAATAATGGCTGAAGCGGCAGAACAGCGTTATGCTGAATTTTTAGGTGGAGAAACTCAATATACAGGTGGCACCGTACATCAACTGACAGAAAAGTCCAGTCCGATTGAACGGGAGTTCTATGAGTTCTACCGTACACAAAGAGGAGAATTTACCCCCGACGGAGCAACTCCTATGACCACCACTCATCCTACACTTTCAAGCAATGTGAAATTTATGAATTTCTATCCTTTCGAAGATATTGAGACTATTTCACCCCGTCCTATGCTTTTCATCACCGGTGAAAATGCCCACTCACGTGAATTTAGTGAAGACGCCTACCGATTGGCCGCCGAACCTAAAGAACTGTATATAGTACCCGGCGCCGGACACGTAGACCTTTACGACCGTGTAAGCCTTATACCATTTGACAAGCTGGAATCTTTCTTCAAGGAGTATCTGAAGAAATAGTGATAACAGGAAGTGTAAATGTAACTTTTGAAATAACAGATTAAAGAATAAACTAATGGAACAAATAAGAAATAAAGAATATGGAGGCGAACGTCCTCTGTTCGCGACCCACGACCTTCAACTGGAAGATGTAACAATTCACGCCGGTGAATCTGCGTTGAAAGAATGTAGTAATATTATAGCAATCAACTGTCGTTTTGAAGGAAAATATCCTTTTTGGCATACCAACGGATTCATTGTGAAAAACTGTCTCTTTACAGAGGGAGCCCGTGCTGCTCTATGGTACTCTCAAAGTCTGCAAATGGCAGATACCTTGGTAGAAGCACCGAAGATGTTTCGTGAAATGGACGGAATAAAACTCGAAAACGTGCAGTTGCCTAATGCTTTGGAAACGTTTTGGTATTGCCGTAATATAGAGCTGAAGAACGTACAGATTGATAAAGCGGATTATCTTTTTATACACAGTGAGAATATTAAGATACAAAACTATGCCCAAAACGGGAACTATTCGTTCCAATATTGCAAGAATGTAGAAATCCGTAATGCAGTTATCAACTCCAAAGATGCTTTCTGGAATACGGAAAATGTAACAGTCTATGATTCCGAGCTGAACGGAGAATATCTGGGCTGGCATTCTAAAAACTTACGTCTGGTAAATTGCAGGATTTCGGGGACTCAACCACTTTGCTACGCACATGATCTGGTGATGGAAAATTGTACGATGGCGAAAGATGCTGACCTTGCTTTTGAACACAGTAGTGTGAAGGCAACGATTAAAAGTCCCGTTCATAGCGTAAAAAATCCTCGTACGGGAAGTATTGTTGCCGAAAGTTTCGGAGCAATCATTTTGGACGAAAATATTAAATCACCAGCAAATTGCGAATTGAAACTTTGGGACGATCTAACCTGTTTTAATTGAAATATGAAGTATAATTTCGATGAAATTATTCCACGCAGAGGAACGAATTCTTATAAATGGGATTCGGCTGAAGATGCGGATGTATTGCCGATGTGGGTAGCTGATATGGATTTCCGTACGGCTCCCCCTGTCGTGGAGGCACTGAAGAAACGGGTGGAACATGGAATTTTCGGATATGTACGTGTACCTGATGCATACTACGAGGCTGTTGTAAATTGGTTTGCTCGACGACATGCCTGGCGGATAGAGAAAGAATGGATTATTTACACCACCGGCGTTGTGCCGGCAATATCTGCTGTAATTAAAGCATTGACACTGTCCGGAGATAAAGTAATGGTGCAGACACCTGTATATAACTGTTTTTTCTCCTCTATCCGTAATAACGGATGCGAGATGATTGCCAATCCTTTGGTATATAGAAACAGGGGCTATCAGATTGACTTTGATGATTTGGAGCGGAAAGCTTCAGACCCGAAGGTAAAACTTTTGTTGCTATGTAATCCGCACAATCCTGCCGGAAGAGTGTGGAGCAAACAAGAGTTAAGGCGGATAGGTGAGATTTGTCTTCGAAATAATGTCTTTGTGGTTGCGGATGAAATTCATTGTGAATTGGTATTTCTGGGGCATGAATATACTCCTTTTGCTTCTATATCAGAAGAATTCCTACTGAACTCGGTCACTTTTGTTTCGCCTGGCAAAGCCTTTAATTTGGCAGGACTTCAGATAGCCAATATCATTTCCGCAGATGCAGATGTACGGAGGCGGATAGATAAAGCGATTAATATAAATGAAGTCTGTGATGTGAATCCTTTTGGAGTGGAGGCGTTGATAGCTGCTTATAATGAGGGTGAAGAATGGCTGGAAGAACTTAAAATCTATTTGTTTGCGAATTATATCTATTTAAAAGGTTATTTCGAGACCTATCTTCCGGAGTTTCCTGTAATGATGTTGGAAGGTACGTATTTAGTTTGGGTAGATTGTTCGGTTCTGCATCAGGCGTCAGCGGAAATAGTCAAAGACTTGTTGAAGAAAGAAAAACTTTGGGTAAACGAAGGCAGCCTGTATGGAGAGGCTGGTGAAGGATTTATCCGTATCAATATTGCCTGTCCGCGACAGCGGTTGATAGATGGATTAAACAGATTGAAGCGGGCTTTGAAATAATAAAATAATTGTCAGTTTATTGAGAGATCCCCCTTCTCACTCCCCGTAAATACGAATGAAAAGAAGTAGTGGCCTTAAAAGACTTTTTGCCTTTCCTTCTCGGAGCATTCTAGTTTATGGCTACCGGGATTATATTTCTTGGAATTTGTCATTTGCGGGGAGAACAAATTATAAAGTTATAAAGAAAAAGCTTGGTCAAACGTTCTCATTTTAATGATGTAATTCCTTATATTTGTATCAGGATGAATAAATCAATAATTTGAAAAATGAGAACGGAAAAAGAAAAAATGTTGGCGGGAGAAGTTTATGATTGTGCTGATAATGAGTTATTGACCAGATGGCATAAAGCAAAGCAGCTTCAACAGGAGTATAATAATACTCTCACTACTGATGCAGGTAAAATTTCTGATTTATTAGATGAATTAATCGGTTCAAGGGGGGATAATGTCTGGATTAGTGCTCCTTTCTTTGTGGACTATGGTGAGAATATTTATATCGGGAAGAATGTAGAGGTTAATATGAATTGCGTTTTTCTTGATTGTAACAAGATTGTTATCGGTGATAATTCGGGGATTGGGCCGGGAGTACATATTTATACTGTTTTTCATTCTACAAAGGCATCGGAAAGAACCTCTGAAAACAGTACTTTTTGGAAGTCACAGACAGCTCCGGTGATTATTGGGAATAATGTGTGGATTGGTGGAGGATGCATCATTCTTCCGGGAGTAACTATTGGCGATAATACAACTATTGGGGCAGGGAGCGTTGTCACAAAGTCTATTCCGGCCAATGTGCTGGCGGTTGGCAATCCGTGTAGAATCCTTAAACAGATAGAGGATTGATATTTCTTTTTAATATTTATATATTAAATAATTTACCTGTATTGTGGTAAAAACTTCTTGTTCGTAATGTGTAGAAAATACACATACTTCAAAATCTGTAATTTGGGTTTCTATATCCGTAATTTGTATCATAAAGAGTTGGAACAGAATAGCTAACTTTGCATTATCAGAGAGAAACAATAAAAACCGTACGTATTATATGAGAAAATTGTTTTTTATTATTGTAACAGCCATCGGAATGATGCAAATCCCGATGCAATCTATAAATGCACAGAATATGAAAAAAGAAGAAGTACCTCAAAACATCAGCGCATTTCCGGTAGGAAAAGCGAATACAGGATTCGAACAATATTTCACGGGTAGATCTTGGCTGGCACCGCTGACTGGTAACAAAGACTTGAATGTACCCATGTCCAACGTTACTTTTGAGCCTGGCTGTCGGAATAATTGGCACAGCCATACGGGTGGACAACTCCTGATTGCCGTCGGCGGTGTGGGATATTATCAGGAACGTGGTAAAGCGGCGCGTCGTTTACTTCCCGGTGATGTGGTTGAAATTGCTCCGAACATAGAACACTGGCATGGCGCCGCTCCTGATAGTTGGTTCTCACATCTGGCTATCGGATGCAATCCGCAGACCAACCAGAATACATGGTTGGAACGAGTGGATGACCAACAGTATGCCGAAGCAACGAAAGATAACGTAGCAATCGGACTGCAAGCTACCGATCCTGAATTGGACGATATATTTAGTAATTTTACAAAAGAAGTGCAAGAATACGGTGCACTGGACATTAAAACTCGTCTTATGGTAACATTGGCATCCAATATTGCTTCACAAGCGCAGGCCGAATACCGCATCACACTCGAAAGCGCACTTAATGAAGGCATTACTCCGATAGAAATAAAAGAAATCCTTTACCAGTCAGTAGCCTATGCGGGCATGGCTAAGGTCAGAGATTTTATCGGTATCACCAATGATATATTGCTCGCCTGTGGCGTGCGTCTTCCTTTGGAAGGACAATCGGTTGTATCATCCGAAACACGTTTCAATAAGGGACTGGAGTTGCAGAAATCCATATTTGGTGAACGGATAGAACAGATGCATAAGAACGCTCCCGATAATCAGAAGCACATCCAACGTTACCTCTCCGCCAACTGTTTCGGCGACTATCAGACACGTAGCGGACTGAATGTAAAGACCCGCGAACTGATTACATTCTCGATACTTGTTTCTTTAGGCGGCTGTGAATCGCAGGTAAAAAGTCACATACAGGGAAATGTCAACGTAGGGAATAATAAAGATACGTTGCTGGCAGTCGTAACGCAACTCTTGCCATTTATTGGTTATCCGCGCACACTCAATGCCATAGCCTGTCTGAACGAAGTGATTCCGGAAAAATAATAAAGACATTGATGCATCCCGAAAGATAACGATTAAAATCTATCCGGGACTTGACAAACGCTTTTTAATGTTGTATATTTGTAGTCCGGGAAAGTATGAAACGAATGATTACTAAATGAAAAAATAGACGGAATATGGATATGAAATGGATGGAAAATAGTATAATATTACAACGAACTTAGCTCATTCCCTTAGTTTATGCTAGGGGATAAGGCAACAGATATAGCCCAAAGGCTGCGAACTTTACAGAGTTCGCAGCCTTTTTTGTAACCTATTATTGAATATATTTTTGCAAATTCAGATTTTAAAGTTTATAATAAACAGGGGGGACGTTTATAATAAACGGTCACAGTATTTATTAATAACGCTCTTTATGTTTATGTGGTAGGTTGTTATCTTTTTTGTATAACCTTTCTCTAAAGGATAGAAACTTGTGCGGTTGTGATAATAATAATTGATATATTGACTGGGTAATTTAATTTTATAAAATATAGTTTCTCCACTATTCTTGTTATTGTTACTCTATGTTATCTATCAGCTTTGTTTTGAAATGCACCTTGAATACCTGTTTTTATCTGTCGGAAACTTTGCAGGACGAGATAATAAAACCTCATATTTGATGATCGATTCACTGCAAGATTTGTTATCTTTGCAAAGGTTTCATTTATAAAGAGAAGAAGTTATGGATATCATGGACCGTTTGAAAGGGCCTCGGCGCAATCTGCCTATCGGGATACAAAGTTTTGAGAGACTTCGTCGCGACGGCTATTTGTATGTTGACAAAACTGCATTTGTTTACGAACTTGCCTCAACGGGCAATCCGTATTTCCTTAGCCGTCCGCGTCGTTTTGGCAAAAGTCTGCTGCTTTCTACGCTGGAAGCGTATTTCTGTGGAAAGAAAGAGCTTTTTGAAGGACTTGCCATTGAGCAGCTCGAAACAGAATGGAACGAACACGCTGTACTGCATCTTGACCTTAATGCCGAGGATTACTCTGAAATAGAAGGATTGAGAAACGGACTTGAATTGCAGCTTCGTAGTTGGGAAAAAGTCTATGGAACCAGTGAGGAAGGTTTGAGTTATTCCGGTCGTTTCATGCAAGTCATTAAAGAAGCTTATCGACAAACAGGTCGTGGCGTAGTTGTTCTTATTGACGAGTACGACAAACCGCTGCTTCGCTCCATGCATAATCCGGAATTACAAGACAAGTTCCGCGAAATGCTCACCGCTTTTTATACTGTACTGAAATCAGCAGACCCCTGGTTGCGCTTCGTCTTTATCACCGGAGTGACCAAATTTGCTCAAATGGGTATATTCAGCACTCTCAACCAACTGATCGATATCAGCTTCGACCCGCAATACAATGCTCTTTGTGGTATGACCCGCCCGGAAATTGAAGCCAATTTCGTCCCGGAACTGGAACGGTTGGCAGAAAGGAACGGTTTGACAAAAGAAGACTGTATGGCATACCTTACTCGTATGTATGACGGATATCATTTCAACTATGTCCGTAAGGAAGGTATGTACAATCCGTTCAGCATACTGAATGTGCTTAGGAGCGGGATGTTTGAGAATTACTGGTTTGCCAGCGGAACACCCACTTTCCTTGCCGAAATGCTGAAGAAGACCCATTATGATTTGCGTGAACTGGACGGATTGGAAGTAACTGCCGCCTCTCTTACCGACGACCGTGCTGACGTAAACAACCCTGTGCCGATGATTTATCAAAGCGGATATCTGACCATTAAAGGATATGATACAGAACTGCGTCTCTACAAGCTGGGTTACCCCAATAATGAAGTGAAGTATGGCTTTCTTAATTTTATCACTCCGTTTTATACCTCGTTGGATGAATCGAAAGCCCCCTTCTATATCGGACAGTTTGTAAAAGAACTAAGGGCAGGAGATGTTGAGGCTTTCCTCACCCGCCTTCGTGCGTTCTTTGCCGATTTCCCCTACGAACTGAATGATAAGACAGAGCGTCACTATCAAGTGGTATTCTATCTTGTTTTTAAACTACTGGGGCAGTTTATTAACGCCGAAGTGCAAAGTGCCCTGGGACGTGCTGACGCTGTGGTGAAAACAGCAAATGCTGTTTATGTCTTCGAATTTAAGCTAAACGGTACCGCAGAAGAAGCATTGGCGCAGATTGATAATCGCGGCTATCTCATACCTTATACTACTAATGGTTGCCGTATAGTGAAAATAGGTGCAGAGTTCAGTAAGGAAGAACGCAATTTGAGTCGATGGTTAGTAGAGGAAGAAGGATAGTAGGGAATTGATAATAAAAGTATAGTATATAATTTCAAACCTAAAAAGTAACGCCCAAACGGTAAAAACAGCATCCGTTTGAGCGTTTTTTTTTAGAAATCTTTTTGGAAGGATGAGGAAGGAAACGATAGCTTATATCTTCCATTACTCCGTTCCCTATGCGATATAGACGTTGATTTTAATGTTTCCTTTGACAACTCCCGGTTGATGTTCTATTTTTCATATTTTAGATTGCTCGAAAACACAATAGATGTTAATTGGCTACCAGGCTTGCGAACTAATTTTTGATATGATATGTTGTTTAAAGTGAATAACGAATTAAAAAATGAACTAGAAAGTTAGATATGGACAAATAAAGCATTTCTAATGATTTAGCAGATAAAACATTACATTATAAAACTTATGATTATGAGAAAATCGATTATTTTATTAGCCTTGATATTGGGTGGCGTTACAGCAAATGCCCAATCAGTTGTAGAAGGTACAAAAGTAACAGACAATTGGTCTGTGGAAGTCAATGCCGGTGCAATCACTCCCCTTACTCACAGTGCTTTCTTTAAAAGTATGCGTCCTGCTTTTGGAGTGGGAGTTTCCAAGCAATTAACTCCTATCTTCGGTTTGGGATTCCAAGGAATGGGATACATTAATACTACTCCGAGTAAAACATCTTTCGATGCTTCCGACGTCAGCGTATTGGGTAAAGTCAACCTGATGAATCTGTTTGCAGGTTACAAAGGCGAACCCCGTTTGTTTGAAGTGGAAGCCGTTGCAGGAATGGGCTGGTTACATTATTATGTGAATGGTGATGGAGATCAGAACACTTGGTCTACCCGTTTGGGATTGAATTTCAACTTCAACTTGGGCGAAAGCAAAGCATGGACATTGGGTATCAAACCTGCCATTGTATATGATATGCAAGGCACTTACCCCGAAACAAAGAGCCGTTTCAATGCCAATAACGCAGGTTTCGAATTGACAGCCGGATTGACATATCACTTTAAGACAAGTAACGGAACACATCATTTTGCAAAAGTGAGAGTGTACAACCAAGCTGAAATTGACGGATTGAACTCTTCCATCAATGCGCTTCGTTCGGAAGTGAACAACAAAGACGGTCAGATCAGCAACGCCAACCAGCGCATCAACGGACTGCAAGAAGAACTTGAAGCCTGTCGTACAAAGGTTGTTCCGGTAGAGACAGTAGTGAAAACCGCCCGTGTGCCCGAATCTATCATTACTTTCAGACAAGGTAAATCATCGGTTGACGCTTCCCAACTTCCTAACGTGGAACGTGTAGCTTCATACATGAAGAAATATGCTGACTCAAAAGTAGTTATTAAAGGATACGCTTCTCCGGAAGGTAGTGTGGAGGTCAACGCAAGAATCGCTGCTGCACGTGCAGAGGCTGTAAAAACTATCCTTGTTAATAAATACAAGATTAGTGCATCCCGCATCACTGCTGAAGGTCAGGGCGTAGGCGACATGTTTACCGAACCGGATTGGAACCGTGTAAGTATATGTACGATTGAAGATTAAACAGATAGATTACATAAATAGAATAATGAAGGCTGCCCAAAAGGCAGCCTTTGTTGTATGTACTGGTTTTATAGATAAGCGGCTTATTTTTGAATAAGCCTGAAAGATTAGTAAACAGATTTCTTTGTACATTATATAAAATAGCTATTTTTGCAAGTATTGTTCATGCGCGTTCTGTGTTGAGTGTGCAAATATCAACCATTAAAAACTGTATTATGAAGAGAGTATTCGTTTTTCAAGATTTTAAATCGCAGAAATTCTGGAGTATAGAGGTAGTCGGGACAGATGTTACTGTAAATTATGGTAAGCTGGGGACTGCCGGACAAACACAAGTGAAAAACTACGCAACTACTGAAGAAGCTGAAAAGGCTGCCAACAAACTGATTGCAGAGAAGACAAAGAAAGGTTATGTGGAAACTGCCGAAGAAACGGCACGTGAAATGAAAGTGGAAGCTAAGAAATATACATTGAGCTATGATGAGTATGAAAACGATGTGAAGCTTTTGGATAAGATATTGAAAGACAAGCATCTCTCTGAATATAAGCAAATAACGATTGGCTGTTGGGATTATGAAGGTGATGACTGTTCGGCTTTATTACAGGGCCTCATTGAAAATAAGGACAAGTTTGCGCAGATAGAAGGCCTGTTCTGGGGTGATATTGAACAGGAAGAACAGGAGATTTCATGGATTGAACAAGCCGACCTTAGTCCGCTGCTCGATAGTATGCCTAAATTGAAGGATCTGAAAATAAAAGGAACAAACAATCTGCGCTTGGGAAAAACTTCACGTCCGGAGTTGCGGTCGCTGGAAATAATTAGTGGTGGTATGCCTACTGAAGTGGTAGAGGACATTCTTGCTTCTGACTTTCCCAATCTGGAAAAACTGATTCTATATGTTGGTGTGGAAGATTACGGATTTGAAGGTGATATTGAGATCTTCCGTCCGCTTTTCTCCAAAGAGCGTTTCCCGAAGCTGACCTATCTGGGGCTTGTTAACTCTGAAGAACAGGACAGCATTGTAGAAATGTTCCTGGAATCGGATATTCTACCTCAACTTGAAACCATGGATATTTCGGCCGGTACTCTGAAAGATGAAGGTGCACAGTTGTTGCTGGATAATATGGATAAAATCGCTCATTTGAAGTTTATCAATATGCGCTATAATTATTTGAGCAAGGACATGAAGAAACAGTTGCAGAACCTTCCTATGAAAATAGACATTGCCGAAACCGAAGAGGCGGATGAATATGATGGTGAATTGTGGTATTACCCGATGATTACAGAATAGGAGATGCAGATAATCGTTGTCAGCAACTCTTTATCCAAACGTATAGAATATTTTGTTGAAGCAGGTAAGCACTTGCAGACAGAAGTTTGTTTTATGACTTATGAGGAACTTTTTAGCTGCTTGCCGCTATTGCGGCAGGCAGTTATCAAACTGGAACCCTGTGTAAGTGATGAAACTGATTTCCTGAAATATGCGCTGTTGAATCAGGCATATAAGGAGACATTGCAACGTTTGAGCGAGATGAGCCTGCCTGATGATGTGTGCTTTTTAAATACTCCTGATGCTTTGTTGCGTGCTCTTGATAAAAAGGAAACAAAAGAAGTCCTGATGGACAAAGGGCTGAAAGTGACTCCGATGTTACCGTCTCCACAATCCTTCGATGAGTTACGGCAGCTTCTTGCCGATTGCGGTAGAGGATGCTTTTTAAAACCCCGTTATGGTTCGGGTGCGGGAGGCATTATGGTGATTCGTTATCAGCCCAACCGGAATAAGTGGGTAGTCTATACTACGTTGCGGCAAGTGGACGGAGTGATTCATAATACCAAACGAATCAATCGTTTGAGCGTGGAAAAAGAGATAATCCCGTTGGCAGAAGCTGTGATACAAACAGGAGCTATCCTCGAAGAATGGATTCCTAAAGCACAATTGCAAGGAGAAAATTACGACCTTCGGGTAGTGTGCCGGGAGTCTGAAATAGATTATATCGTTGTGAGATGCAGTAAAGGAAGCATAACGAATTTACACCTGAACAACAAGGCGCATTGGTGGAATGAATTGTCTCTATCCGAAGAGGTACGGCAACAAATCTATTTTCAATGTCAGGAAGCTGTGCAATCCTTGGATTTGCGTTATGCAGGAGTAGATGTATTGATAGAAAGAGGGACGGATATTCCTTATATAATAGAAGTCAACGGACAAGGAGACCATGTTTATCAGGATATGTTTGCTCATAATTCTATTTATACTCAACAAATAAAAAACATAAAAAAGAAATATAACCATGCAAATAGATGAACTGCCGGCTGGCGAACAGACCCGTCATCCGGATCTGGATATGAATCAGGTGGTGGGTACTCATGATATATTGATGCTTTGCTTTGACACCTTGCGGTATGATGTCAGCAAAGAGGAAGAAGCGGCCGGAAGAACGCCTGTACTGAACAGCCATGGAGGAGAATGGGAGAAAAGACATGCTCCGGGAAATTTCACTTACCCGTCTCATTTTGCCATCTTTGCCGGATTTCTGCCTTCTCCGGCAGAACCTCATTCGTTGCGTAGCCGTAACTGGTTGTTTTTCCCCGTGCAAGCGGGTACAGGACGTATTCCGCCCAAAGGAAGTTATCCATTTACAGAAGCGACTTTTGTGCAGAGTCTTGCCCATACAGGCTATGAAACGATTTGTATAGGTGGCGTAAATTTCTTTAGCAAGCGTAATGAGCTGGGGCGTGTATTCCCCGGTTACTTTACTAAAAGTTATTGGCTGCCTACCTTTGGATGCACAGCACCCGATAGTACTGAAAAACAGATTGATTTTGCATTGAAAAAACTAGAAAATTATCCGGACGACAAACGGATCTTTATGTATATCAATTTTTCTGCTATCCATTATCCGAACTGTCATTATGTGGAGGGTAAAATGAAAGATGATAAAGAATCACATGCAGCTGCCCTGCAATATATTGACAGTCAGCTACCTCGTTTGTTTCAGGCTTTTCAGAAACGGAGCAATACGCTGGTGATTGCCCTTTCCGATCATGGCACTTGCTATGGTGAAGATGGGTATGAATACCATTGCATATCTCACGAAACGGTTTATACAGTCCCTTACAAACACTTTATTTTAACGAAACAATGAATCAACCGCTACCACGATATGTAGACTATATGTATAGCTATCCACATAAAACTGCCTATCGTTCTTTTCCATCTCCGGTTTCGCTGCTTCCTTACCTGGAACAGGTGGAAGAGCAGAAGGCATCACTCTATTTCCATATTCCTTTTTGTAGTCATAAATGTGGATATTGTAACCTGTTTTCTCTACAAACCAATCGTGCGGATTATATCGCAACTTATTTGGAAACCCTTCATAAGCAGGCACAACAATTGTCACCTCTCACCACCGGACTGATCTTTAACAGTTTCGCCATTGGAGGAGGCACGCCATTGCTTCTCACCGTTTCCCAACTGGAATACTTATTGGAGACGGCTGCCCTGTTCGGAGTCCATCCTTCACATGCTTTTACTTCCATAGAAACATCACCGGAGTATGCTGATCCTGCCCGTTTGACATGGTTGAAACAGGCAGGAGTGGCTCGTATAAGTATCGGTATACAAAGTTTTCTCAACGAAGAGTTAACCGCTTTGAAAAGACGTCCCCGGCAAGACACGATCAATCAGGCGTTGGAAACTATCCGGAAGATGGAATTTCCTTTTTTTAATATCGACTTGATTTACGGAATCAAAGGACAAACAGTGGATAGTTTTCTCTATTCGTTGGAGCAGGCTCTTCTGTTTCAGCCTAACGAACTCTTTATCTATCCGTTATATGTGCGACAGGGAACAGCTATCACGGAGCGGGAATCTGATGATGTCTGTTTCCGGATGTATTGTGCCGCCCGTGATCTGTTGAAAGACAGAGGCTTTCTACAAACTTCGATGCGGCGTTTTATTCATCATCCGTCTACTGATGCGGAAATTTCCTGTGGAGATGAAGTGATGCTTTCGTGTGGTTCCGGTGGACGTAGTTACTTGGGTCATTTGCATTATGCCACCCGGTATACTGTTTCTCAACACTGCATTGCCGGAGAGATAGATGACTATGTGGGCACTGCTGATTTTACAGTAGCTCGCAATGGATTTATTCTCTCTCAAGAAGAACGAAGGCAACGTTTCATCATTAAAAATCTGATGTATTATATGGGGCTTGATAAAGCCGAATATGAGCGTCGTTTTGGCGAATCACCGGATGATATTCCATTATTCCGGCAACTGGCAGAACGGCAATGGATAGAAAATACCGATGGCCGCATTTGTCTTACTTCCGAAGGAATGGGATACTCTGATTATATTGGTCAGTTGTTCATTACTCCTGAAATAAGAGGGCTGATGGAAACTTATTCTTATTGAACGAAATGGAAATGAAAAACGAGGGGTCTTTACTTTCCATCAAGCGTATCTATTATCGCGGTAAATTGAATAGCTGCAATTATACCTGCTCTTATTGTCCGTTCGGTAAAAAGTCACATCTGATAGCCACTACGCAGGATGAACAGGCGTGGAACCGTTTTATTACGGCTATTGAACAATGGCAAGGAGGCCCGTTGCAGTTATTTATCATTCCTTACGGTGAAGCATTGATACATCGTTATTATCGGAAAGGGATCATTCATTTAGCGGCGTTGCCACAAGTGGCCGGAATTTCCTGTCAGACTAATCTTTCTTTTTCGGCCGATGAATGGCTGGACGAATTTCCGGCTACACCGGCATTGATAAGTAAGATAAAGATTTGGGCCAGCTTTCATCCGGAAATGACTTCAGTAGAAAGTTTTGTCCGGCGACTTCATACGCTTTATAATGCAGGAATACAGGTCTGTGCCGGAGCGGTAGGCAATCCGATGGCAAAAAGTGTACTTAGCGATTTGCGAAATGCTCTTTTGCCGGATATTTATTTGTTTATTAATGCTATGCAAGGTTTGAAGTCTCCGTTGAGCGTAGAAGATATTCGTTTTTTTACGCAACTGGATAACCTTTTTGAGTATGATTTAAAAAACGCTTCGGCTCAATGGACTATCTGTTCGGGAGGGAGAAGTAGTTGTTTTATTGATTGGAAAGGAGATATCTTTGCTTGTCCCCGAAGTCAGGTGAAGATAGGAAATCTTTATCAGAATCAGATCTTGGACCCCTTGCTTCCTTGTCGGCGGAAGGTCTGTGATTGTTACATTGCTTTCAGTAATTTGACTAATCATCCTTTGCATCGAATAATGGGAGCAGGTGCATTTTGGCGGATCCCGGATAAGCCTTTCATTACTTCCGTGTTTTTTGATGTGGATGGAACACTTACCGATGCCCAGGGAAGGGTTTCGGAAAGTTATGCCCATGCTTTGCGGTACATAGCGCAATTTGTTCCCTTATATCTTGCTACTTCTTTATCTATGCAACAGGCGCGGAGAAAGTTAGGCAAGGCTCTTTTCAGCCTGTTTGAAGGAGGGGTGTTTGCCGACGGTGGATTACTGGTATATGGCGGGCAGAGCCGGTGTATGCCGGTTGAATTACTACTGGACATAAACGAAGAATCCGCAAAGATAACGGCGCATAGCTATGAAGGTCAAGTCTATAAATACAGCATGCTGGTTTATGATAAGGAAGAGAGAATAAATATTCTTTCTCGCTTAAAAGAGAAACCTTATCAGGTGTTTTATAAACCACCTCTTATTACGGTTATCCATAAAGAAGTTGACAAACGGAAAGGAGTGCTTCATATATGCAAGGCTTTAGCTTTTCCCCTTGACCAAGTATTGGTTGTCGGAAATTCACTGAAGGATTGGGAGATGATGTCAGTAGTATCTCATTCTTGTGCAGTGATGAACGCCGAACCACTTTTAAAAGAACGTGCCCGCTATACGCTGAATCCGGACCGATTGGCTGCTTTCTTCCGCTTCCGGGAGTAGAAAAGCGGCTGCAATAAAAGCTTCACATTGATACCTGATTGTACCATTCAAAAATAAAAATCAGTTATAATTTGGTAGTTATAAAAACAAAGCCCATATTTGCAGCCCGAAAATAGGGACAGGCATAAAAATCCTCATCGGAGGGTGCTATAATAGATAATTATAGTGCTGGATAAGATGAATGGTGTAAATCATTCGCTTGTCCGGCACTATTTTTTATTGTAACAATTTAAGATAAGAGGTAAAGTAGCGGAGAAACTATGAAAGAGTTAAATTTGACACAAGGAAGTGTTCCGAAGGTATTGCTGCAATTTGCAGTACCTTTTCTTATTGCCAATGTGCTTCAGGCACTTTATGGTGGAGCCGACTTGTTTGTTGTGGGGCAATATGATGATTCGGCAAGTGTGGCGGCTGTGGCTATCGGCAGCCAGGTGATGCAGACGATTACGGGTATTATTCTTGGCATTACGACAGGCACAACCGTGCTGATTGCTATCGCTATCGGAGCAAAAGATGACCGGAAAGTAGCTTTTACAATCGGTTCTTCCGTGTGGCTATTTTCAATCGTAGGAGTCTTGCTGACCTTGGTCATGCTGGCATTTCATGGGCAGATAACCGAACTGATGCACACGCCTGCGGAAGCGATGGCTGATACTAAAAACTATATTCTGGTATGTTCGGCTGGTATTCTGTTCATAATAGGGTATAACGTTGTATGTGGTATCCTGCGTGGATTGGGTGATTCAAAGACACCGCTTTATTTTGTAGGCTTGGCATGTATAATCAATATAGTGCTCGATTTTATACTGGTCGGCTATTTCCATTGGGGAGCTACAGGAGCGGCTATTGCTACTGTAACCGCGCAAGGCGTTAGCTTTGGAATAGCGCTTTGGTTCTTATACCGGCATGGATTCCACTTTGATTTCTCACGGAAGGATATCCGTTTGAACCGGAATCTGTCTAAAAAGATCATGGTATTGGGAGCGCCTATTGCTTTGCAAGATGCTTTAATCAATGTTTCATTTCTGATAATCACTGTCATTGTGAATCAGATGGGAGTCATTGCGTCTGCTTCTTTAGGTGTTGTTGAGAAAATCATAGTGTTTGCCATGCTGCCTCCGATGGCTATATCATCGGCTGTGGCAACCATGACTGCACAAAATTACGGGGCGGGACTTATCAAGAGAATGAATAAATGTCTTGCTTCCGGAATAGGGATTGCTCTTGTTTTCGGTGTGTCGGTTTGCGTGTATTCGCAATTCCTGCCGGAGACTCTTACCGCTTTTTTTACGAAAGATGCCGCTGTGGTGGCAATGGCAGCAGAGTACCTGCGGGGATATAGCATCGACTGTATCGTAGTCAGTTTCGTGTTCTGCATCAATTCTTATTTCAGCGGACAAGGGAACTCGTTATTCCCGATGATTCACAGTCTGATAGCTACTTTCCTGTTCCGTATACCATTGTCATACTGGTTCAGCCAGATGGATAGCTCGTCGCTGTTTATTATGGGATTTGCTCCACCCATTTCAACGGTGGTTTCATTATTGATTTGTATCTGGTATTTGCGATATACCCAAAGGAAATTATACTTGAGAGGCACATTGATGCCTGCTATGTCGAATTAGGTGTTTTTAAGTGACATATATTAACTAAAATCTATTTTGTATGGAAGCTTATTTGAAGAAACTCTGTTTTGAGTATCAGGTTGATGAAAAAGAAGTGAAAGAGCTGTTGGCTCGTATGGAAATGGTGTATCTGGATAAAGGAGAAACGATTGCATCTGCCACAATGCCCGAGCAGAGCTTGTATATTATTGTTTCCGGCATTCTGCATACATACACGACTCATGAAGGAGAGGATAGAACCATCCGGTTTTTATCTGAAGGGGATGCTGTATTGTGCTATAACTCCAGTCAGTATGCTGTAAAGGCGCTGACGAAATGTGCTGCTTATTACATCAGCGAAGAGGAGATTGAAGAGTTGTGTGCAACATCTATTTCGTTTGCCAACTTGGTTCGTCAACTGATGGAATATCAGTTCTATTTTAAAGAAGAAGAGAATATGAACGTTCGCAAACTGACGGTAAGAGAGAGGTATCTTTCTTTATTGGCAGAAATCCCGGATATTCTGTACAGGGTACCTTTGAAGTATATTACTCATTATCTGGGTGCCGATGTAACCAGTTTGGGATATATGGCTGGAAGTTCTAAATAGGAAATATAACCTGGACATCTATTTCTCTATGTATTCCTTATCAGATGGTTCATTGACTATTCAAAATTGACTTTGAAAAGTCTTTGGATTATTTGGTAAGGAATATTATTTTTGTATTCCAAATGAAAAACTCAATACCTCGATATACTTTTTATAAGAATAAGTATGGAAGCGAACTTTTGGTCGATGTGGTAGAACTGAAATATGTGAAGAAGTTCTTGGCTGAAAGTGCTATTCACACGTTGAATTATTATGATGTTACTTTTATAACAGAAGGTAAAGGGACGTTTTCAGTCGATAACCAAACCTATGAAGTAACCCCATGTGACGTTCTATTCTCTAAACCGGGAGAAATCCGGAACTGGGATACGCGTCATATCATCAATGGTTATGCGCTGATTTTCGAGGAAGAGTTCTTGTCTTCCCTCTTTAAAGATTCTTTGTTTGTACAGCATCTTTCGTTTTTTCAGCTGGAAAGCTTTTCATCAAGACTGCATTTGCCAGATGAGCTTTATGCCCGTATACTCCAAATTTTGCATCATATAAAGATGGAGATCGACTCGTATCAGCAAAACGATGTGCATGTATTGAGAGCGTTGCTTTATGAAGTCCTGATGTTATTGGACCGGGCTTATCTTAAAATGACTTCGATAGAGGAGGGCAGGAGCAGAGAAGCGTCTAATAATCATGTAAGTAAATTCATGAATTTGGTAAATATCCATTCGAAAGAGCAACACTCGGTTCAGTATTATGCGGATAAACTCTGCATTACTTCAAACTATTTGAATGAGATGGTAACCTCGACAATGGGGTTCAGCGCCAAACAATATATTCAGAATAAAGTGATGGATGAGGCTAAAAGACTGCTCGTTTATACAAACGTCCCTATATCGGATATTGCTTTTGAACTCTGCTTTTCAACGGTCTCCTATTTTATTCGCAGCTTCCGGCAACATACGGGAGAAACTCCATTACTTTATCGGAAAACACATAAACCGTAAAAAGTACTATTTTCCCCTTTCTTTTTATTACGCCGTGTTTCTTCTATTTCTCTACTTTCGCATCAGATAATAACTAACAATAAAAAATGAAATGATGAGAGACGCAGAAAAAACAGTAGGGAACATGATTGATAAGTTGAAAACAGCTTTTATCGGTTCTATAGACAGGGAGGGATTTCCTAATATCAAGGCAATGTTGCAGCCAAGAAAAAGGGAAGGGATAAAAACGATTTATCTGACAACGAATACTTCATCCATGCGTGTGGCGCAATACCGGGAAAACAATCATGCGTGTATTTACTTTTGTGATACAAGATTTTTTAGAGGTGCGATGCTGCGGGGTACAATGGAAGTATTGACAGACAGTGCCAGCAAAGAAATGATTTGGCAGGAGGGTGATACCATGTATTACCCGGAAGGAGTGACAGAACCCGACTATTGTGTATTGAAATTTACGGCAACTTCCGGTAGGTTTTATAGTAATTTCAAATCGGAGAGCTTTATCGTAGAATAAAACTCATAGTATATAAGAGATACTAAGAGACAGCGCTTTTATAGTCTCAATGTGCTATTTTTAAGATTGTATAAAAGAATAGCAACTTTAAAAACAATGAACCAGTGAATAAACGGCATAAAATAGTGCAATAATATGCGGAAATACAGGTCTATTTCGCATAAAACTACATACGGAATGCATCTTTTCTTGTTGGCAAAGCGTTCGTTCCTCGGTGAGGAGCGGGGTGTTCCTCGGTGTGCGTCGCTAGCTTCCTCACCGAGGAACTTGTTTGTCATCGGTGAGGAAGCTGAAACTGGTCTTTTTGAGGGTGGTTTTTCTCTAGTTTGGCATAACTGTTAGAAAGGATAGGAATAATAAAAAGAACGGTTATCTTAATATTTTATGTTGAATGGTGAATGAATAATGGAAAATAGCTGCTATTTGGATGATATATGTCCCAAATGATAATAATAAAGAACTTTCTCCCGACAGATGCCGGGCTTTTTTCTATTTTTCTTAAATCGTTATGCTATTGTCTCTCTTTCTGATTGCTTAAATATTCCTTTTTTAAGAATGGTCATTCTTTCATTCATTTTATGCTCCCGGACAGAATCCGTTTTTATAAAACAGATAACTTTCCTCTATCGCATCGGCAGTATCAGCTTCTAATGCATATAATATTTCTTTGCAAAATTCCAATTGCCCGGTTCCGTTGGCAGTTACAATATTCTCGTCTCTTACAGCTTGTTCATTGATATAGTTCGAATCGCCTGTATATTTATCCCCAGCATACTGTTTTAGATAATTGAGCGTATTGCTGGTATGCTTTACCTCATTAAGGAAACCGTGCATACCCAGAAAAACAGAAGCATTACATATTCCGGCAACTAATTTCTTTTCTTTAATAGCTTTTTCTACAAGTGGGACTATTAATTCAGCTTCAGGTGAGAACCAGTTCATACCGCCAATTAACACCAGCCCCGCATAATCTTCCGCCATATCTTTTAGCCCATAATCAGGCAGCACTCTGAATCCGCCTATTGAACTTACGGGTTCTTGAGTTATTGATAGGGTTTTCACTTTATAACTAATAGGATTTCCGGGCTTGACTCCCTGATTCAAACAGGTAGCTATATATGCGCCTTCCCAGTCGGCGAACCCTTCTAAAATTACAAATATTACTTCTTTCATATATGATTCTAATTTTTAGTGAGTACAAAGGTGTGATATTTAATTGACTTTTGTAGTAGTAATTGTGGTAAAATATCGAATAATACAATTAAAATATGATTATTCAGTTTACAATAGGAAACTTTTTATCATTCAAAGAGCAATGATGAAGGGCGTGAAGTAAAAACTATAACTTTTCCATTCAGGAAAAATGAATTGGAAGGTACAATACCTTATGGGGGAGTGCGATACGCTCGGAAAAGAAATGACTCAATTAACGGAAGATAAATTTTTGTCCGTACTGGGACTGTCAATACACAAACAGGTAAACTTGTCGTCGCAGGTTATTATGATACAAACAATAATAACAAGTATGACAAAACAGATAAGGATGAAATCTTAATCTATGATTTGAAAACCTTGAAGTTAGCTTCGAGAATATGATTTCCGGCTAGATAGCCAACTGTGTACAAAGTAGAAAAGTGAAATAAAAAAAACTCTGTAATCATTGAATTACAGAGCTTTTTCTTTGTTTCACTTTCTTAAGAAGCGGTGCGTACGGGACTCGAACCCGTGACCCCATGCGTGACAGGCATGTATTCTAACCAACTGAACTAACGCACCAAATTTTAATTGGATTAACTCATTTCTATTCTCTTTTACTTCTTAATGAAAGAAGCGGTGCGTACGGGACTCGAACCCGTGACCCCATGCGTGACAGGCATGTATTCTAACCAACTGAACTAACGCACCAGAATTTCAATTTATTAATCTGCATCTCTCTCGATTGCGGGTGCAAAGGTAGTTGTTTTTTATAAATCTGCAAGCGTTTTGAGAAAAGTTTTTTTCAAGAAAAAACGATAAAAATGCTTAGTGTCTCATTTTGAGTACTTTTGTAATGAAAAAAATATTGTTTTTTTTCTCTTCGGATAGTGACGCTATCCGGTTGTTATAGTGACGCCATCACGATAGGATAGTGTCACTATCCGAAGTCAATAGCGTCACTATCCTGAAGTTTGTCATTCTATTCATAGAAAATAACTCTCGATATCTTTCTATCTGTAAGAAATCACCGTTTTTATATCAACTTTCTGCTTGAATAATTCGTAATTTTGCAATAAATCGTTATTTTTGCGGACTAAAATAAGAAAGGTGGAAAATAATCCGCCTAGAATCGTTAATTAGTAAAAAGAATGATGACAACAGCCAAACTGTTATTGCACTGTCCCGACAAACCGGGAATCCTTGCAGAGGTGACAGACTTTATTACGGTAAACAAAGGAAATATTATCTATCTGGATCAATATGTAGATCATGTAGAGAACATATTCTTCATGCGTATTGAATGGGAACTGAAAGACTTTCTGGTTCCGCAGGAGAAAATTGAAGATTATTTCAGAACTCTCTACGGGCAAAAATATGAAATGGATTTTCGTCTTTATTTCTCTGATGTAAAACCACGTATGGCTATTTTCGTTTCTAAGCTGTCACACTGTCTTTTCGATATGTTAGCACGGTATACAGCCGGAGAATGGAATGTAGAAATACCTCTTATTATAAGCAACCATCCGGATTTGCAGCACGTAGCAGAGCGGTTTGGAATTCCTTTCTATCTGTTTCCTATCACAAAGGAGACAAAAGAAGAACAGGAGCGTAAGGAGATGGAACTGCTTGCCAAACATAAGATTACATTTATTGTATTGGCACGCTATATGCAAGTAATTTCCGAGCAGATGATTAATGCTTATCCGAATAAGATTATCAATATTCACCATTCTTTCCTTCCTGCGTTTGTAGGGGCGAAGCCTTATCATGCGGCTTTCCAGAGAGGTGTGAAAATTATTGGTGCAACTAGTCATTATGTAACGTCAGAACTGGATGCCGGACCGATTATTGAACAGGATGTAGTACGCATTACTCATAAAGACGCTATTGAGGACCTTGTAAATAAGGGAAAAGATTTGGAAAAAATCGTTCTTTCGCGTGCAGTGCAGAAGCACATCGAACGTAAAGTTTTGGCTTATAAAAATAAAACAGTAATATTTAGCTGATGAAAGTAGCAGTTGTAAAATACAATGCCGGCAATATTCGTTCTGTGGATTATGCTTTAAAGCGGTTGGGTGTGGAAGCGGTGATTACTGCTGATAAAGAAGAACTCCAATCAGCAGATAAAGTTATTTTCCCCGGAGTGGGAGAGGCGGAAACTACCATGAACCACTTGAAAGCAACGGGAATGGACGAACTGATAAAAAATCTCCGTCAGCCTGTATTTGGAATTTGTCTCGGTATGCAGTTGATGTGTCGGTATTCTGAAGAAGGAGAGGTCGATTGTTTGAATATCTTTGATGTGGACGTGAAACGTTTTGTTCCACAGAAGCATGAAGATAAAGTTCCGCACATGGGTTGGAACACAATTGGGGAAACGAACAGCAAACTCTTTGAAGGATTCACCGACGAAGAATTTGTCTACTTCGTGCATAGTTTTTATGTGCCTACTTGTGACTTTACTGCTGCTACAACTGATTATATTCATCCGTTTAGTGCTGCTTTGCATAAAGATAATTTTTATGCTACCCAGTTTCATCCGGAGAAAAGCGGCAAGACGGGAGAGAAAATTCTGACGAACTTTTTGAATCTATAATAAACTATGTTGCCGTTTATAATAAACTCCATCATAGTTTATAATAAACTCGTTCATCGTTTATAATAAACTTTTAGCAAATAAATAATAGATGATAGAAATTATTCCAGCCATTGATATTATTGACGGAAAGTGCGTACGCCTTTCCCAGGGAGATTACGATAGTAAAAAGGTGTATAATGAAAATCCGGTGGAAGTTGCCAAGGAGTTTGAAGCGAACGGTATTCGCAGGCTTCACGTGGTAGACTTGGACGGTGCCGCTTCTCATCATGTAGTCAATTATCGGGTGTTGGAACGGATTGCTGTACACACTTCTCTTGTTATCGATTTTGGTGGTGGAGTAAAGAGTGATGAAGATTTGAAAATAGCTTTTGAAAGTGGAGCGCAGATGGTTACAGGTGGAAGTATTGCGGTGAAAGATCCGGAATTGTTCTGTCATTGGCTGGAAGTATATGGCAGTGAGAAAATCATTCTGGGGGCAGATGTGAAAGATCATAAGATAGCTGTCAATGGTTGGAAAGACGAAAGTGCCTGTGAACTTTTTCCATTTCTTGAAAATTATATAGATAAAGGTATACGAAAAGTAATCTGTACGGATATTAGCTGTGACGGAATGTTGGGTGGTCCTTCGATTGATTTATATAAGGAGATGCTGGCAAAATTTCCCGACCTCTATCTGATGGCTAGTGGTGGGGTGAGTAAGGTGGATGATATTGTTGCTTTGGATGAAGCTGGTGTTCCCGGAGTTATTTTCGGTAAGGCATTATATGAAGGACATATTACCTTAAAAGATTTGAGAATCTTTTTATAATTAGTGTACCAGAATGAAATGGCTGTTTGTATTTTATATTATAAATGGCTACCTTATTGTTATAAGAGGAAATAAAGAATCAAGCTTTAGGAATATAGATTATAAATTGTTGAACAATAAATAAAATAGGATTGTGTTAGCAAAAAGAATAGTACCTTGTCTGGATATAAAAGACGGACAAACTGTGAAAGGAACGAATTTTGTCAATTTGCGCCAAGCCGGTGATCCGGTAGAGTTAGGCCGTGCTTACAGTGAACAAGGAGCAGATGAACTTGTTTTTCTGGATATCACCGCAAGTCATGAAGGACGTAAGACTTTTACGGAATTGGTAAAACGGATTGCTGCTAATATCAATATCCCATTTACCGTAGGTGGCGGCATCAACGAATTAAGTGATGTAGACCGCCTGTTGAATGCAGGGGCGGATAAGATCTCTATCAATTCTTCCGCTATCCGTAATCCTCAATTGATTGACGAGATTGCAAAGAATTTCGGTTCGCAAGTTTGTGTGTTGGCAGTAGATGCCAAACAAACCGAAAATGGTTGGAAATGTTACTTGAATGGAGGACGTATCGAAACAGATAAAGACCTGTTCGAGTGGACAAAAGAGGCCCAGGAACGCGGAGCAGGAGAGATTCTCTTCACAAGCATGAATCACGATGGTGTAAAGGCCGGTTATGCAAATGATGCACTTGCCGCTTTGGCGGATCAGCTTTCCATTCCTATCATTGCTTCGGGAGGTGCGGGCTGTAAAGAGCATTTCCGCGATGTCTTTTCACAAGGAAAGGCAGATGCTGCATTGGCTGCCAGCGTTTTTCACTTCGGAGAAATTAAAATTCCCGAATTAAAATCGTATCTTTGCGGCGAAGGAATTACCACTAGGTAATTGCTGCGTAGCAAAAATTAGCCTTTAGGCTGTGGCGAAGGAATTACCATCAGGGGGGTGAGGCACCCCGGCCGGGTTTCCATGCGGATGAATAATCTATTTAGATAAATAGAATAAGATATTTGCAAAAAATTCCATAGGCGAATAGATCATAATTGTAAATTGGAATAGTAATTAGAACTTATATAAAAATGGAATTGGATTTCGATAAAATGAACGGACTCGTTCCGGCTATCATACAGGACAACGAGACACGTAAGGTCTTGATGCTGGGCTTCATGAATAAAGAAGCTTATGATAAAACGGTAGAAACCGGAAAAGTTACATTCTTTAGCCGTACCAAGAATCGTTTGTGGACAAAAGGCGAAGAAAGCGGTAACTTCCTTCATGTGGTATCTATAAAGGCCGATTGCGATAATGATACACTACTGATTCAGGTAAACCCGGTAGGTCCCGTGTGCCATACTGGTACAGATACTTGTTGGGGTGAGAAAAACGAAGAACCGGTTATGTTCCTGAAAGCATTGCAAGATTTCATTGACAAACGTCATGAAGAAATGCCCGAAGGCTCTTATACTACCAGTCTGTTTGAGTCGGGAATCAATAAAATAGCTCAAAAAGTAGGTGAAGAAGCTGTAGAAACAGTAATCGAAGCAACAAACGGTACTGACGAACGTTTGATCTACGAAGGAGCCGACCTTATTTATCACATGATTGTACTGCTTACTTCAAAAGGCTATCGTCTCGAAGACCTTGCACGTGAATTGCAGGAAAGACACAGCAGTACATGGAAGAAGCATTAAACAATTAAAATTTAATAATTAAAAATTAAAACGGGAGTCAGCATGGATGACGAGGCGTTGATTCAATATAAGAACGTAGAAATCCATCAACAGGAACTTTGTGTATTAAGCGATGTAAATCTGGAACTGCACAAAGGAGAGTTCGTCTATTTGATCGGAAAAGTAGGCTCGGGAAAAACGAGTTTGCTCAAGACTCTGTATGGCGAACTGGACGTAATTGACGGTGAAGCGGAAGTGTTGGGTTATAACATGCGTTCTATCAAACGTAAGCATATCCCGCAACTGCGTCGGAAATTAGGCATTGTCTTTCAGGATTTTCAGTTGCTCACAGACCGTACTGTATATAATAATCTGGAATTTGTGCTTCGTGCCACAGGCTGGAAAAACAAACAGGAAATCCAAGACCGCATTGAAGAAGTGCTCCAATTGGTGGGAATGTCCAACAAAGGTTATAAGCTCCCGAACGAGCTTTCCGGTGGCGAGCAACAGCGCATTGTGATTGCACGTGCCGTACTCAATTCTCCTGCTATTATTCTGGCGGATGAACCGACCGGAAATCTGGACGTAGAGACCGGTAAGGCTATTGTAGAATTGTTGCACAATATCTGTGAATCCGGTTCATCCGTAGTGATGACAACGCACAATTTGCAATTGCTGAAAGAGTATCCGGGTAGGGTATATCGTTGCGCCGACCATCAGATTGTAGATGTGACAGCCGAATACATGCCCAGACAGAGAACAATAGAAATAGATTTAAATATAGATAACTAAAACAGTAACGAAAATGAAAGTTTTAAAGTTTGGAGGAACTTCCGTAGGTTCTGCTCAGCGCATGAAGGAAGTAGCCAAATTGATTACCGATGGTGAACAAAAGATTGTTGTTCTCTCTGCTATGTCAGGAACAACAAACACATTGGTGGAAATTTCGGACTATCTGTATAAGAAGAATCCGGAGGGTGCCAACGAGATTATCAATAAGCTGGAAGTGAAATATAAACAGCACATTGATGAGCTTTTTGCAACCCAGGAATATAAACAGAAAGGTCTTGAAGTTGTCAAATCCCACTTCGACTACATCCGCTCCTATACTAAAGACCTTTTCACTTTGTTTGAAGAGAAAGTGGTTTTGGCACAGGGAGAGCTTATTTCTACGGCGATGGTAAACTTCTACTTGCAGGAATGTGGCGTGAAGTCCGTGTTGCTTCCGGCTTTGGAATTCATGCGTACTGACAAGAACGCAGAACCGGATCCTGTATATATTAAGGATAAATTGCGCGCACAGCTCGATCTCTATCCGGATACAGAAATCTACATTACACAAGGTTTCATCTGCCGCAATGCTTACGGTGAGATAGACAATCTGCAACGTGGTGGTAGTGACTACACTGCTTCTCTGATTGGAGCCGCAGTAAATGCTTCTGAAATCCAGATTTGGACAGATATCGACGGTATGCACAATAACGACCCGCGTATTGTTGACAAGACCGCTCCGGTGCGTCAACTTCACTTCGAAGAAGCAGCCGAGTTGGCTTACTTCGGTGCAAAAATCCTACACCCTACCTGTATCCAGCCTGCTAAATATGCCAATATCCCTGTTCGTCTGTTGAACACAATGGATCCGGAAGCTCCGGGCACACTGATTTCCAACGACACGGAAAAAGGTAAAATCAAGGCAGTAGCCGCAAAAGAAAACATTACTGCGATCAAGATCAAATCCAGCCGTATGTTATTGGCTCACGGTTTCCTGCGTAAGGTATTCGAAATCTTCGAAAGCTATCAGACGTCTATCGACATGATCTGTACTTCAGAGGTAGGTGTATCTGTAACAATCGATAACACGAAGCATCTTAACGAGATTCTGGATGACTTGAAGAAATACGGAACAGTAACCGTTGATAAAGAGATGTGTATCATCTGCGTTGTAGGTGACCTTGAATGGGAAAATGTCGGTTTTGAAGCGAAAGCTCTTGATGCGATGCGGAATATACCGGTGCGAATGATCTCGTTCGGAGGAAGTAACTACAATATCTCCTTCCTCATTCGGGAGTGCGATAAGAAAGTAGCTTTACAGTCGTTGAGTGATATGCTTTTCAACGACAAATAAATCCACAAATAACACGAGCGCTTTTACCGAACTGATAAAAGCGCTCTTTTTTAACCAACTAAACAAGTTTTTCGAATTATGAAGGGAATATTTCCAATCGATAAATTCCGCACTTTGCAGACACCTTTCTATTATTACGATACCAAAGTGCTGCGTGATACATTGTCGGCTATTAACCAGGAGGTTGCCAAATATCCTAATTATTCAGTGCATTACGCTGTTAAAGCCAATGCCAACCCGAAAGTACTTACCATTATCCGTGAGAGCGGAATGGGAGCCGATTGTGTGAGCGGCGGAGAAATCCGTGCCGCTATCCGTGCCGGATTCCCTGCCGATAAAGTTGTTTTCGCAGGAGTCGGCAAAGCAGATTGGGAAATCAATCTCGGACTGGAGTATGGCATCTTCTGTTTCAATGTCGAGTCTATCCCCGAACTGGAAGTAATCAATGAATTGGCTGCTGCTCAAAATAAGATTGCTAATGTTGCTTTCCGTATCAATCCCGATGTCGGCGCACATACACATGCCAATATAACTACCGGTTTGGCAGAAAACAAATTCGGTATCAGTATGCAGGACATGGACAAGGTGATAGACGTAGCACAAGAGATGAAAAACGTAAAGTTTATCGGTCTTCACTTCCACATTGGCTCGCAGATTCTGGATATGGGTGATTTTGTAGCCCTCTGCAATCGTGTCAATGAGTTGCAGGACAAACTGGAAGCACGAAGAATTTTGGTAGAACATATCAATGTAGGTGGTGGTTTGGGTATTGATTACGGACACCCCAACCGTCAGGCTGTCCCGAATTTCAAGGATTACTTTGCTACCTATGCCGGACAATTGAAATTGCGTCCTTATCAGACACTGCATTTTGAACTGGGACGTGCTGTTGTAGGTCAGTGTGGTTCTTTGATATCCAAAGTCCTCTATGTAAAACAAGGAACACGGAAGAAATTTGCCATCCTTGATGCAGGTATGACCGACCTGATCCGTCCGGCTTTGTATCAGGCATTCCATAAAATGGAAAATATAACTTCTGAAGAACCATTGGAAGCCTACGATGTAGTAGGACCGATCTGTGAATCGTCAGACGTTTTCGGAAAAGCGATTGACTTGAACAAAGTGAAGCGTGGTGACTTGATCGCCCTTCGTTCTGCCGGTGCGTACGGTGAAATAATGGCTTCCGGATATAACTGTCGTGAACTGCCGAAAGGATATACTTCCGACGAAATGGTGTAAGTAAAAAATGAACCGCTATAATCAAAATGTGAATGTAGTTTAAAAATATAGGGTGCATGGAACAATTTTAACTGAAAGCGTGTTATTTTTGTAATGAGTTCAAAAAGAAACTACATTAACAACTTAATAAAAAAATACGATTATGATTTCAGAAAAATTACAGAATGCAATTAACGAACAGATTACTGCTGAAATGTGGTCTGCTAACCTGTATTTAGCAATGTCTTTCTATTTTGAGAAAGAAGGTTTCAGTGGTTTTGCTCATTGGATGAAAAAGCAATCCCAGGAAGAAATGGGACATGCTTATGCAATGGCAGATTATATCATCAAACGTGGAGGAACTGCTAAAGTGGATAAAATAGATGTTGTTCCTAACGGATGGGGTACACCTCTCGAAGTATTCGAACACGTTTACAAACATGAATGTCATGTTTCTCAATTGGTAGACAAGCTGGTAGACGTAGCAGCTGCTGAAAAGGATAAAGCAACGCAGGATTTCTTGTGGGGATTTGTTCGTGAACAGGTAGAAGAAGAAGCTACAGCGCAAGGCATTGTTGATAAAATCAAGAAAGCCGGTGATACCGGAATTTTCTTTGTAGATTCACAACTGGGACAGCGTTAATGATGCTACTCTGAAAAATAGTTCTTTATTATACATAGAAGCTGCCTGAATTTTTGTTCAGACAGCTTCTTTTTTTTCACTTATTTGGCTTATGTTCGAAAATAAACTACCTTTGTATTACGAGTCAGAGAGAAATTAATCCCGATTATTATAAATGAATGGTGTGAATAGAGGAATTTTTAGATTGCTCCCTATATTTTTATTGCTCTTTTTGGGGGTGAGCAGTTGTTCTCAAAAAGAGGAACGGCGTATTTTAGTTATCCACTCTTATGAGGAGACTTACGCGGCTTATCCGGAATTCAACCGGATGATAGCGGAGCAATTTGAGAAAGAGAAAATAGATGCTGATATCCGTACCGTTTATTTAGATTGCGAGTCCTATTGGGAAGAACCGGAGTTGGAACGAATGCGTTTTCTGGTTGATTCCGTTTCGAAAGACTGGCGGCCGGAAGTGATTCTGGTGAATGAAGACCAGGCTACCTATTCATTGATGAAATGTGGGGTGCAGTTGGGCAAAGAAGTACCTGTGGTTTTTGGTGGTGTCAATTACCCGAATTGGGGATTGCTGAAACGCCATCCTAATGTGACGGGTTTCCATGATAAGATCGCCTTTAATGAAAATGTCAGTGTGGCAAAAGAACTTTTCGGTGAACACGTCCGGTTGTTTACCATGCTCGATACCACTTATATCGATAAACAAATCAGAAGAGATGCAAAGGAACAGTTTAAAGGTCATAAAGTGACCGGATTCATCGATAACCCCGAACTTTCTCCTGAAGAACAGATACGTTTGACGCAGGAAGAAGGTTATACTCGTTTCATGGCTATTCCTTTGCGTAATGCCAGAAATCATTCGGATGCCACCTTTATGTGGGTGTTGAACAGAAGCTATCGCGATCAATGTTATATTCAGCTGAAACGTGATTATACTACCATTAATATTGGAAGCATCTGTGGCAGTCCCAGTCTGACTGCCATCAATGAAGCCTTCGGGTTTGGTGAAAAGTTGCTGGGTGGATACATCACTTCGTTGCCTATTCAGGTGGAAGAAGAGGTGAAAGCAGCCGTTCGTATATTACACAGTGCGAGTCCGGCGGACATGCCTATTGTTGAAAGCCGGAAAGAGTATGTTGTTGATTGGAATACAATGACGCAAATAGGTTTGAGTAAGGAAAGTATTCCTGCTAAATATCGTATTATCAATATTCCGTTTAGTGATAAATACCCTTTGTTGTGGGGAATTTCAGTCGCATCGTTCATTCTTATACTAATTATTCTTTTCGCTTCTCTTTGGTGGCTATACCTTCGGGAACAGATGAGGAAAAAGCAGGCTCTTATAGCATTGGCTGATGAAAAAGAAACATTGTCATTAGCCATTGAGGGTGGAATGACGTATGCCTGGAGATTGGATAACGGTTGTTTTGTTTTTGAAGATGCATTCTGGGCGTCGCAAGGGTTAAATCCCAGACAACTTTCGTTTAAGGAATTCATGAGCTTTATCCATCCCGACCATTGGGAAGGAGTGAAGTTCAACTGGCGAAATCTGAAAAGTGCTCATAAAAAGATTGTGCAGGAGCTTTGTAACTTCGACGGCAAAGGCTATCAGTGGTGGGAGTTCCGTTATACCACCAAACAGCTACCCGGGGGCGAATATAAAACTGCAGGTTTGTTGCTTAATATACAGGATATAAAAGATCGTGAAGAAGAATTGGAAGCAGCACGCTTATTGGCTGAAAAGGCGGAATTGAAACAATCATTCCTCGCAAATATGAGCCATGAGATACGTACTCCGCTTAATTCAATCGTTGGCTTTGCCAATATACTGGCATTGGAGGATGGATTGAGTTCCGTAGAACGCGAAGAGTATATCAGTACTATTAACAAGAACAGCGAGTTATTACTCAAACTGATTAATGATATCTTGGAACTTTCCCGTATCGAATCAGGATATATGTCTTTCTCATTCAAGAGATGCAAGGTGAGAGAGTTGATTGACGATATCTATATGACACATCAGGTTCTGATTGCTCCACATTTGGAATTCCTGAAAGAAGTGGATGATACACCTTTGGAAATCAATGTGGACAGAGAGCGCTTGATACAAGTCCTGACAAACTTTCTGAATAATGCCGGTAAGTTTACGGAAACCGGATATATCAAATTAGGATATAGTTATCTGCCGGATGAAGGCAAAGTGCAGATTTATGTAGAAGATACCGGAAGAGGGATTCCACGAGAAGAACAACGGATGATTTTCAGCCGTTTCTACAAACAAAACGAATTCTCGCAGGGAGCAGGATTGGGACTTTCTATTTGTCAGGTGATTATAGAGAAGCTGGGTGGAAAGATCGAACTCAAATCTGAAGTAGGCAAGGGAAGCCGCTTTACGGTTATTCTTCCTTGCCGGGTGGTATCTTGATAATGATAGACTTTAACGGGAATACGAACAATCTTATTTCTTGTTTTTTCCTTTCTCCATCGTTCCCAGGTAAATCTCCAGTGAACGGGTGGAAATCTGTATTTCGCGGAAAGATACGCCTAAAGAAGCTATCAGCAGAATCAATGCCAATCCGAATACATAAGCAGAGAATAATTGAAGCCCGATATAAATAAGGAACATGCTGACTACACAGAAAAAAAGGCTTGCAATACCTAGTCCTTGCATCCTACGGGTCAGGTTCAATCGTTTCCGTAGATTCTCGATTTGTGCTTCAGTGATATCCGAAGGGTTTTCCATGTAGCGGTCACGCAGTTGGCGCACAAGTTGGGCATACGATAAGAAACGGTTGGTATAAGCCAGCAATATCAATGAAACTGCCGAGAAAAGTAGGGCAGGAGTAGTGAGAGTCAATTCTTCCATAATCTTTTTTTTATAGTCAAGTAGCGGTTCAAAATTCATTTTATAAAAGAGAATTTTTTGGCACGGGTTACACGGATTTCACGGTTTTAGAAATATGCTTGCATAAAGCAGCAGCGTAATCTGTGTAATCCGTGCCTAAAAATGGATGCTGCAAGTAAACCTTGCCCCGGAGTTATTCCGCTTTCAGCACATTAAGCTCTTTGCCTACCTTGATAAAGGCAGCGATGCACTTGTCAAGATGTGCTTTCTCGTGCCCTGCAGAGATTTGCACACGGATGCGTGCCTGATCTTTCGGCACTACCGGATAATAGAAACCTGTCACATAGATACCTTCCTCCTGCATACGTGCAGCGTAAATCTGGGACAACTTCGCGTCATACAACATAACGGCACAGATAGCGCTTTGTGTCGGTTTGATATCAAATCCGGCAGCCGTCATCTTATCGCGGAAGTAGTTTACATTCTCAACAAGTTTATCATGTAATGCATTGCTCTCTTTCAGCATCTTGAAAACTTCAAGGCTGGCACCAATGATGCCCGGAGCCAAAGAATTCGAGAACAGATACGGGCGGCTGCGTTGACGAAGCAAATCGATAATCTCTTTACGACCGGTGGTGAAACCTCCCAGTGCACCGCCAAAAGCCTTACCTAATGTTCCGGTATAAATATCTACCCGTCCATGAGTCTTATACAACTCGCTTACTCCATGCCCTGTGGCACCTACCACACCGGCAGAGTGTGACTCGTCCACCATTACCAGTGCATCGTATTTCTCGGCAAGATCGCAAATCTGATCCATCGGAGCTACATTGCCGTCCATAGAGAACACACCGTCCGTCACAACAATACGGAAACGTTGTGCCTGCGCTTCTTGCAGACATCTTTCCAAGTCCTTCATGTCAGCGTTGGCATAACGGTAGCGCTTTGCCTTGCAAAGACGTACTCCGTCAATGATAGAAGCATGGTTCAGAGAATCCGAGATGATGGCATCCTCTTCAGAGAAAAGCGGTTCGAATACACCGCCGTTAGCATCGAAGCAAGCGGCGTACAAGATCGTGTCTTCCGTCTGGAAATATTCCGAGATGGCAGCTTCCAGTTCTTTGTGTATATCTTGCGTTCCACAAATGAAGCGGACGGACGACATTCCGTAGCCACGGTTATTCATCATTTCCTGCGAAGCCTTAATCAATCGCGGGTGATTGGATAATCCTAAGTAATTATTTGCACAGAAGTTCAGCACTTCCTTACCTTTTACAGTGATGGCAGCTTGCTGCGCACTTTCAATCAGTCGTTCTTCTTTATAAAGTCCGGCTTCCTTGATTTCAGCCAATGTTTGGCAGAGATATTCTTGCATTTTACCGTACATAGTGTTTGGGTGATTAAGTTATATTGCAAAGGACACAATTTTTCTTGGAATAACAATGTCTTTTTGATTAAAATCTGAAAAAAAAGTGCTTACTTTGCGCACTATTTAAGCTTGATATTCTAAGTCAGAAGAAAAAATGGAACACATTTTGATTATTGGAGCTACCGGACAGATAGGGTCGGAGCTAACGATGGAGCTACGTAAACGTTACGGAAATGCAAATGTAGTAGCAGGTTATATTCCGGGTGCAGAACCTAAAGGGGAATTAAAGGAGTCCGGACCGTCGGCAATTGCTGATGTAACGGATGGAGAAGCGATCGCATCTGTGGTAAAAGAGTATCACATCGATACAATCTATAATTTGGCTGCTCTGCTGTCCGTAGTTGCCGAGTCGAAGCCCAAGCTGGCCTGGAAAATAGGTATCGATGGATTATGGAATGTATTAGAAGTGGCACGCGAACAAGGATGTGCAGTGTTTACTCCGAGTTCTATCGGTTCGTTTGGCGCTAGTACGCCTCATACGAAAACACCGCAGGATACAATTCAGCGTCCGCGCACCATGTATGGAGTCACCAAGGTAACGACCGAGTTGCTAAGTGATTATTATTTTAATAAATATGGTGTTGATACCCGTGCTGTCCGTTTTCCGGGCATTATTTCGAATGTGACCCCTCCGGGAGGAGGTACGACCGATTATGCTGTCGATATTTATTACTCGGCGGTGAAAGGAGAAAAATTTGTGTGCCCCATTAAGCAAGGCACTTTGATGGATATGATGTACATGCCGGATGCGCTGAACGCAGCAATTACGCTGATGGAAGCTGATCCGACAAAATTGATACACCGAAATGCTTTCAATATCGCCTCGATGAGTTTCGACCCGGAGACGATTTATCAGGCTATCAAGAAGCATGTGCCGCAGTTTGAGATGATCTATGATATAGATCCTTTGAAACAGCGCATTGCCGATAGCTGGCCCGATAGTCTGGATGACACCTGCGCTCGTGAAGAGTGGGGCTGGAAGCCGGCCTACGATTTGGAAAGCATGACGGTAGATATGCTTGAAAAGTTAAGAGAGAAACTAAAATAATGAAAAAACTAATTGTAGGGGTCATGTTGCTCGGTATACTGGGTGCTTGTGGAAACAAGAAAACAAACATTGACCCCTTCGCATCTATCACAAAAGAAGTGGATTCTATCCGGCAGGTAGCCGATTCTATTCACTGGGATGAATCGCCGGAAGATCCGCAACCTATACAGGCAGATGAATCTTTCGATGATTTTATCTACAATTTTGCTTCCGATGACGTGTTGCAGCGTCAGCGTGTGAAATTTCCGTTGCCTTACTACAATGGAGATAAAAAAACGAATATCGAGGAGCATAACTGGAAGCATGATGACTTGTTTACCAAACAGCATTATTATACGCTTCTGTTTGATAGAGAAGAAGATATGGATTTAGTAGGAGATACCTCCCTCACTTCCGTACAGGTAGAATGGGTGTTTGTGAAAACACGAATGGTAAAGAAATACTATTTTGAGCGTATCAAAGGTGCATGGATGCTAGAGGCAATTAATCTGCGTCCCATTAAGCAAAATGATAATGAAAATTTCGTGGAGTTTTTCGGACACTTTGCCGCAGATAGTCTTTTTCAGAGTAAGCGTGTGTGTGAGCCTCTGGCTTTTGTAACCACCGATCCGGACGATGATTTCTCTATTCTGGAGACCACCCTCGATCTTAATCAGTGGTTCGCTTTTAAACCGGGACTTCCTGCCGATCGTCTTTCTAATATCAATTACGGGCAGCGGAATGACGATGATTCGCCAACGAAAATTCTGGCGTTGAAAGGTATCGGTAATGGTTTTTCCAATATCCTCTATTTCCGTCGCAAAGCCGGGGAATGGGAATTGTATAAGTTTGAAGATACAAGCATTTGATGCAGGTAGTAATACGCTACAAGAAATAGCCTTGCTGTTAATGATATAACAGTATTTGCCGGCTTATAACGAATAATGATATAACTTATAATTAAAAATATATGTATTCTCTTTTACCCTACAATACATTCGGTATTGATGTCAGTGCCGCTCGTTTTTTAGAGTACACTTCGGTTGAAGAACTGAAGAAGCTGATTGTGCAAGGTGCCGTTACGACACCTTTTTTGCATATTGGTGGTGGCAGTAACCTGTTGTTTACCAAAGATTACGACGGGTTGATATTGCATTCCCGCATTGAAGGAATCGAAGTGACGGAAGAAGATGCTCACTCTGTATCAGTGCGAGTGGGAGCAGGGGTGGTATGGGATGACTTTGTAGCCTATTGTGTAGAGCATGGATGGTATGGAGCAGAGAACCTGTCGCTGATTCCCGGTGAGGTAGGGGCGAGTGCGGTGCAGAATATCGGAGCCTATGGCGTTGAGGTGAAAGATCTGATAACGGCTGTGGAAACGGTGAACATTCAAGCTGAAGAACGCGTTTATTTAGTAGAGGAATGTGGATATACCTACCGCAACAGTATCTTTAAGTATCCGGAAAACAAAGCGACCTTTGTCACTTATGTTCGTTTCCGATTGAGTAAAGAAGAGCATTATACATTAGACTATGGCACCATTCGTCAGGAGCTTGAAAAGTATCCGTCGTTGACACTTTCTGTTGTCCGGAAAGTGATTATTGCTATTCGCGAGAGCAAGCTGCCCGATCCGAAAGTGATGGGTAATGCCGGCAGTTTCTTTATGAACCCCATTGTGCCGAAAGAAAAACTGGAAGCCTTGCAACAGGAATATCCCCGCATACCCTACTATGAGCTGGCCGACGGCCGCGTAAAAATTCCGGCAGGGTGGATGATTGACCAATGCGGCTGGAAAGGAAAAGCCTTGGGACCGGCTGCTGTGCATGATAAACAAGCACTGGTGCTGGTGAACCGTGGTGGAGCAAAAGGTAGTGATATTATTGCACTTTCAGATGCGGTCCGAGCCTCTGTTCGTGAGAAGTTCGGTATTGATATCCATCCGGAAGTCAACTTTATAAATTGAGAATAAACAAGTGAAAGTAAGAATTATAGGAAGTGGAACATCGACGGGAGTACCTCAAATCGGCTGTACATGTCCGGTTTGTACTTCTTCCGATCCGAAAGATAATCGATTGCGTGCATCTGCTATTGTGGAGACAGATGACGCGCGGATTCTGATAGATTGTGGTCCCGATTTCCGGACACAGGTATTACATCTCCCTTTTGAGAGGATAGATGGTGTGCTCATTACGCACGAACATTATGACCATGTAGGCGGACTGGACGATTTACGTCCGTTTTGCCGGTTCGGTTCCGTGCCTATTTATGCGGAAGATTATGTAGCGCAGGGATTGCGTTTGCGTATGCCCTATTGCTTTGTCGACCATCGTTATCCGGGTGTTCCCGATATTCCTTTACAGGAAATTTCGGTGGGGCAATCCTTTGCTGTAAACCACACGGAAGTGCTTCCTCTGCGTGTGATGCATGGCCGACTGCCGATTCTGGGGTATCGTATCGGGCAGTTGGGGTATATCACTGATATGTTGACCATGCCCGAAGAATCCTATGAACAATTGGCAGGAATAGATGTTTTGGTAATGAATGCGCTTCGGATCGCCTCGCATCCTACTCACCAAAATTTGGAAGAAGCATTGGCGGTGGCCCGGCGTATTCAGGCAAAGAAGACATACTTTATACACATGAGTCATGATATGGGCTTGCATGCGGAGGTTGAAAAGAACCTTCCGGAAAATATTCACCTGGCGTTCGACGGATTGGATATCTATGTTTGATTATCGGTGAAATTTTTAGCAAAAGTTTTGTTTTCTTTGTAGAAATTATTATTTTTGCACCTAGCCGATAAACAGCGAATATTATGAAACTTCGTACGATAGTGAAAATAGCGATCACATCTTCTGTTGTACTTTTGTGCTCAGGTTTCGCATTGTACTCTTTTTTTAGACTGTCAGCAGCTGAAGGGCAGAAAGACTTTAATCTTTATGAACTGGTGCCATCCACAACTTCAGCCGTATTCGTTACTGATGACGTGCTCGAATTTGTAGCAGAAGTCGATGAGCTGACTTGCAGTAAAAATCAGCAATATCTTTATGTATCCAAACTCTTTTCTTATCTGAAACAGAGCCTTTACGCCCTTTCAGAAGATACTCCCCACGGTTTAAGCCGGCAAATGAATCAAATGCTGATTAGTTTCCACGAGCCGGATAACGAACGTAATCAAGTGCTCTATTGCAGATTGGGAAATGGAGATAAGGAGTTGGTAAACAGATTTGTACGCAAATATATATCCTCACTTTATCCGCCGAAAACATTTATTTACAAAGGAGAAGAGATAATTATTTATCCCATGGCGGACGGTGATTTTCTTGCCTGCTATCTGACATCCGATTTTATGGCATTGAGCTTTCAGAAAAAACTGATTGAAAACGTTATTGATGCGTATAAAAGTGGAAAATCATTGGCTGATGATTCTACCTTTACAGGAATACGTGCTCCGAAAAAAAGTGCGGCGGCCGCTACCATCTATACCCGTATGCAAGGGATGATGGGGTGGACGGAATTTGACATGAAAATGAAAGATGATTTCATCTATTTCTCCGGCATCACTCACGATGCAGACACTTGCTTTGCGTTTATAAACCAGCTTCGCCAGCAACAATCCGTCAAGGGATTTCCGGGAGAAGTGTTACCGTCTACTGCTTTCTATTTTAGCAGGCAAGGGATTACGGACTGGGTGTCTCTGCTTTCTTATGGAAATGCCCAAGGACAGAGCGTGCCTGCCCGCACGAGTGAAGTGCAAAATAGGGATAAAGAGTTTTCACGCTATCTGATGGAAAATGCCGGGCAGGATTTGGTTGCCTGTCTCTTTCAGCGTGAAGATACTTTGCAGGATGCAGCAGCAGTCTTGAGCCTGTCGGTGGCAGATGTAACGGAAGCCGAGCGAATGCTTCGTGCCCTTGTTAATGCCGCTTCGGCGGACGAAGGAAGAAGAAATCCGCGTATAACTTTTTGTTATACTGTAAATAAAGCATATCCTATCTATCGGTTACCTCAAACAACATTGTTTGAACAACTAACCAGTTTTGCGGAACCAACCTTGGATGTATATGCAGCCTTCTATGGCGGGCGCTTGTTGCTCGCTCCTGATGCGGATGCTCTCGCGCATTATATTCGCCAACTGGATAAAGGTGAGGTGCTCAATGGAGCGATGGCCTATCAGACAGGCATGGATCATTTGTCCGATTCCTACCATTTTATGCTGATGGTGGATTTCGACCACATATTCCAACAATCAGAAAATCACGTTCGTTTTGTACCGGATTTCTTTCTGCGCAACGCCGACTTCTTCCGTCATTTCACCCTCTTTGTTCAGTTTGCCTGTGCAGACGGAATGGTATATCCTACTATTGTTTTGAAATATAAATCAGAATAAAAAAAAGACCGTTTGCTTATAATCATTTTTCTACAAAAAAACTCCCGATGGAGTTTAATCCTATCGGGAGTTTTTTATGCTTATTCATCGAACGAATGACTTTCGGTTTAGAATGGCAGATCGTCTTTGGCATCGCCCGGAGTAAATTCCGGCATAGCCGACGGAGCTGGAGGAGGAACGGGAGAACCGGAAGCCATTGGAGCACCTGCGCTAACACGCTCTACTTTCCATGCGCGGATACTATTGAACCAGCGATCATTCCACTGACGGGCGTCAACGTCGAATGATACAGTCAATTCTTCGCCCATTTGAATGTTGAACTGCTCGATTTTGTCTGCGCCAAATACGTCGAAGCACATTTTACGTGGATATTGGTCGTGGTTTTCGATAACGTACTCTTGTGATTTCCACTCGTTGCCGCTAGTTTTTGAAACTCCGCCTCTCGGGGGGAGGATAGCGATGATTTTTCCTGTAAATTCCATTGCGATAATTTTAAATTCTGCGGCGAAGTTACAATTTTTTAGTAATATCCCTCGCACAATACCTGTTTTTTTCTTTTGTTTTTATTGGGCAGCCCAAATCTTTTTTCGTAACTTTGTGCGATAGAACATTTAAAACTTAAATACACGAAAATATATGAAATTTATCGTTTCAAGTACTGCTCTTTCCAGCCATTTACAGGCCATCAGCCGTGTTATTAATTCAAAAAATGCGCTGCCAATTCTCGATTGTTTCCTCTTCGAACTGGAAGACGGAACTTTGTCTGTGACTGTATCCGACAGTGAAACAACGATGGTGACTACCGTAGAAGTGAATGAAAGCGATACGAACGGGCGTTTTGCCGTAGTAGCGAAAACATTGCTTGACGCACTGAAAGAAATTCCGGAACAACCACTCACATTCGATATCAATCCGGATAATTATGAAATAACGGTGCAGTACCAGAACGGAAAATACAGCCTGATGGGGCAGAATGCGGATGAATTCCCGCAATCGGCTACACTGGGGGATAATGCTGTCCGCGTAGAAATGGAAGCAAGCGTACTTCTGGGAGGTATCAACCGTTCGGTGTTTGCTACTGCCGATGATGAACTTCGTCCGGTGATGAACGGTATTTATTTCGATATTACAACAGAAGATATTACAATGGTTGCTTCGGACGGTCATAAACTGGTGCGTTGTAAAACGTTGGCTGCCAAAGGCAACGAGCGTGCAGCCTTCATCCTTCCAAAGAAACCGGCTACATTGCTAAAGAATCTTTTGCCGAAAGAACAAGGCGCAGTGACCATCGAATTTGACGAACGCAATGCTGTATTCATGCTTGAAAGCTACCGGATGGTTTGCCGCCTGATTGAAGGACGTTACCCGAACTACAACTCGGTAATTCCACAAAACAATCCGCACAAAGTGACCGTAGACCGCCAACAGTTGGTAGGAGCTTTGCGCCGTGTGTCTATCTTCTCGTCACAAGCCAGCAGTTTGATTAAACTTCGTATGCAGGAAAACCAGATTGTGATTTCCGCACAAGATATTGATTTTTCTACTTCTGCCGAAGAAACACAAGTTTGCCAGTATGCAGGTGCTGCAATGAGCATCGGTTTTAAATCGACGTTCCTCATTGACATACTGAACAATATTTCGGCAGATGAAGTAGTCATCGAACTTGCAGATCCTTCACGTGCCGGAGTAATCATCCCGGTAGAGCAGGAAGAAAACGAAGACTTGCTGATGCTGCTGATGCCGATGATGCTAAATGATTAATGTTAATTCACCACAGAGGACGCAGAGGACACAGAGGATAAATTTGAATATTTATTAAATAACCCTCTGTGTCCTCTGCGTCCTCTGTGGTGACTCAATAAAATAAACAGAAATGAAATTAAACCTGAAAAATCCCATTGTTTTCTTTGATTTAGAAACAACAGGAACCAATATCAACACAGACCGAATTGTTGAAATCTGCTATCTGAAAGTATATCCGAATGGAAATGAAGAAGCAAAGACATTACGTATCAATCCTGAAATGCATATTCCGGAAGCATCCTCTGCTATACATGGCATTTATGATGCCGACGTAGCAGATTGCCCTACTTTTAAAGAAGTTGCGAAAAACATAGCCAGGGACATTGAAGGTTGCGATTTGGCAGGATTTAATTCCAATCGTTTTGATATTCCTGTTCTTGCTGAAGAGTTTCTTCGTGCCGGAGTGGATATTGATATGACAAAACGTAAATTTGTAGACGTACAGGTCATCTTCCACAAAATGGAACAACGCACCCTGTCTGCTGCCTACAAGTTCTATTGCGACAAGAATCTGGAAGATGCACACACTGCCGAAGCAGATACACGGGCTACTTACGAGGTGCTGAAAGCACAGCTCGACCGTTACTCCGATCTTCAGAATGATATTGCGTTCCTGGCTGATTATTCAAGTTTCAGCAAGAATGTCGATTTTGCCGGACGCATGGTGTACGATGATAACGGAGTAGAAGTGTTCAACTTCGGAAAATATAAGGGAATGTCTGTAGCCGAGGTTTTGAAGAAAGATCCCGGATATTACAGTTGGATTTTGAATAGTGATTTCACGCTGAACACCAAGGCGGCATTGACAAAAATCCGCTTGCGTGAAATGAGTAATTTGATTACAAAATAATGCTAAAAGGAAAGAAAATAATTCTTGGAATTACCGGCAGTATTGCCGCGTATAAGGCGTGCTATATCATTCGCGGACTGATAAAACAAGGAGCGGAAGTGCAGGTCGTAATTACTCCGGCGGGAAAAGAATTTATTACTCCGATCACTCTTTCGGCTTTGACCAGCAAACCGGTCATCAGTGAGTTTTTTGCCCAACGTGACGGAACGTGGAATAGCCACGTCGATCTCGGTTTATGGGCGGATGCCGTATTGATTGCGCCGGCCACTGCCTCCACCATCGGTAAAATGGCCAACGGAATAGCCGACAATATGCTGATAACCACTTATCTTTCGGCAAAAGCTCCCGTGTTTGTTGCTCCGGCAATGGACCTCGATATGTTTGCTCATCCTGCCACCCTGAAAAATCTGGATATTCTGCGTTCCTATGGTAATCATATTATCGAGCCGGGGACAGGAGAACTAGCCAGCCATCTGGTAGGGAAGGGGCGAATGGAAGAGCCGGAGAATATCATCCGGGTATTGGATGAATTCTTTGCTTCGAGTGACGAACTGTCCGGAAAGAAAGTGATGATTACCGCCGGACCGACTTACGAAAAGATAGACCCGGTGCGTTTCATCGGCAATTATTCGTCCGGAAAGATGGGATTCGCGTTGGCAGAAGAATGTGCCCGTCGCGGAGCACAAGTGACCTTGATTACAGGCCCTGTGCAACTCAAAACGCAACATTCTGGTATCATCCGTGTCGATGTCGAATCTGCTGAAGAAATGTACAAAGCAGCGCAGGCTCATTTCCCAGATGCTGATGCAGGTATTCTTTGTGCGGCAGTAGCCGACTATCGTCCGGAAACAGTAGCCGATAAGAAGATTAAGCGGGAAAAAGAAGAAGAACTGACCCTGCATCTTCGGGCAACACAAGATATTGCTGCCTCTTTAGGAGCCATAAAAAGAAAACAACAATGCCTGGTTGGCTTTGCGCTCGAAACCAATAATGAGCAGCAGAATGCCGAAGGAAAGCTCGAACGCAAGAACTTCGATTTTATTGTGCTCAACTCGTTGAATGATGCAGGAGCCGGTTTCCGCCATGATACCAATAAGATAAGTATAATCGACAGGAAAGGTCGTACAGACTATCCTCTGAAGTCGAAAACAGAAGTAGCTCAAGACATCATTGATTGTCTGGTAGCTACCCTGTCTCCCAATTTTTAATTTTCAAATTTTAATTTTTAATTAATTTGTTACGTTCACTATACATTCAGAATTACGCATTGATAGAAAAACTGGATATCAGTTTTGAAACAGGCTTTTCCGTTATAACAGGTGAAACGGGAGCCGGGAAATCAATTATTCTGGGAGCGATCGGGCTCCTGCTGGGGCAACGTGCCGATGTGAAAGCGATTCGTCGCGGAGCTTCCAAATGTATTATAGAGGCACGGTTCGATATTGCTGCCTACGGTATGCGTCCGTTTTTTGAAGAAAACGAATTGGAATATGATGAAGAGTGTATTTTGCGTCGTGAGGTACAGGCTTCCGGCAAAAGCAGGGCATTCATCAATGATACTCCCGCTTCACTGGCACAAATGAAAGAGCTGGGCGAACAGTTGATAGATGTACATTCTCAACATCAGAATCTGTTACTTAATAAAGAAGGATTCCAGTTGAACGTGCTTGATATTCTGGCACATAATGATGCAGCATTGGAGAAATACCATCTGCGTTATGGCGAATGGAAGCAGACAGAACGCGAACTGGCTGAATTAATGTCACTGGCAGAGAAAAGCCGTTCTGATGAAGATTATATCCGTTTCCAACTTGAACAGCTCGAAGAGGCCCATCTTGTAGAAGGAGAGCAAGAGGAATTGGAGCAGGAAGCCGAAACACTAAGTCATGCGGAGGAAATTAAAGCCGGACTTTACCGGGTAGAACAGTCATTTGTCTCGGATGAAGGCGGATTGCTTTCTTACCTGAAAGATAGTCTGAATACGCTGAATAGCCTGCAAAGAGTCTATCAGCCCGCTAAGGAACTTACCGAACGTATGGAGAGCGCCTATATCGAATTGAAAGATATTTCGCACGAAGTCTCTTCGCAAAGTGATTCCGTTGAATTTAATCCGGTCCGCCTGGAAGAAGTGAACGAACGGCTGAATCTGATTTATTCCCTGCAACAGAAACACCGGGCACAGACTCTTGACGAGTTGATAGCGTTGACGGATGAATATCGTAGCAAATTGTCCGACATTACTTCATACGATGAGCGTATTGCCGAGCTGACCGTTCGTAAAGAGGAACAATATAAGCAAGTGAAACAACAAGCAGAACTGCTCACCAAAGCCCGTACGAAAGCTGCGCGTGAAGTGGAAAAGCAATTGGCTGCCCGCTTGATTCCGTTGGGGATGCCGAATGTTCGTTTCCAGATCGAAATGGGACTGAAGAAAGAGCCGGGATTGCAGGGAGAAGATACAGTCAACTTCCTGTTTTCTGCCAATAAGAATGGTACTTTGCAAAATATCTCTTCCGTAGCTTCGGGAGGTGAAATTGCCCGTGTTATGCTTTCTATCAAAGCATTGATTGCCGGAGCCGTGAAACTGCCGACTATCGTATTTGATGAAATAGATACCGGCGTCTCCGGTGAAATAGCCGACCGCATGGCGGACATGATGCAGGAAATGGGTGACCGGAACCGTCAGGTAATCAGCATCACCCACTTGCCGCAGATTGCTGCCCGCGGACGTGCACATTATAAAGTATATAAGAAAGACAGCGATACGGAAACAAACAGTCATATCCGCCGTCTCACCGATGAAGAACGAGTAGAGGAAATAGCTCACATGCTTAGTGGCGCCACTCTGACCGAGGCCGCCCTTAGCAATGCCAAATCCCTGCTTGATGCTAAGTGATTAATGGCTAAATTGATTCATTCAAAGTAGTTGAGGTAGTGAATTGTTAAGCGGTAACTGATAAGTAGTAAATTGTAAATAGTAAAATAGTAAATCAAATAGATGTTGGATAAAAGTGAAATGATTTTCGGTGTTCGTGCCGTGATAGAAGCCATTCAGGCAGGTAAAGAAATTGATAAAATTCTGGTAAAGAAAGACATTCAGAGTGATCTTTCCAAAGAACTGTTTGCTGCTTTGAAAGGGCTGATGATACCGGTTCAGCGTGTTCCGGTAGAACGTATTAACCGCATTACCCGGAAAAATCATCAGGGAGTGATTGCTTTCATTTCTTCTGTGACTTATCAGAAAACGGAAGATCTTGTTCCTTTCTTGTTCGAACAAGGGAAGAATCCGTTTTTTGTTATGCTGGACGGAGTGACCGATGTACGTAATTTCGGAGCCATTGCCCGTACCTGCGAATGTGCAGCTGTCGATGCAGTGATTATTCCTGTCCGTGGGAGTGCGTCTGTCAATGCTGATGCCGTGAAAACATCGGCAGGAGCGCTGCACACGCTGCCTGTGTGTCGTGAGCAGAACCTCCGTTCAACGCTGCAATATCTGAAAGACAGTGGTTTCCGCATTGTAGCTGCTACCGAGAAGGGAGATTACGACTATACAAAAGCCGATTATACAGGACCGCTGTGCATCATTATGGGAGCGGAGGATACGGGAGTTTCTTATGAAAACCTTGCGCTCTGCGACGAATGGGTGAAAATTCCGATGCTGGGCACCATCGAATCTCTGAATGTTTCCGTGGCTGCCGGTATCCTGGTTTACGAAGCTGTGAAACAAAGAAATAATGACTGATATGAAGAAGATTTTAATTCTACCTTTACTGCTTTTCTTCCTGATACAGGGAAGCATGGCGCAAACTCCCAAATGGGTAGAGAAGGCAAAACGGGCAGTCTTCTCTGTGGTGACTTATGACAAGAATGATAAAATGCTGAATACCGGAAACGGATTTTTTGTATCCGAAGATGGATTGGCTTTATCAGATTATACTCTTTTTAAAGGAGCCGAACGTGCAGTGGTTATCACTTCCGAAGGCAAGCAGATGCCGGTTAGCCTGATACTTGGAGCGAATGATATGTATGATGTCATTAAGTTCCGTGTGGCTATCACCGAGAAGAAAGTGCCTGCGCTCATTGTGGCTAAAACAGCTCCGGCAGTGGGAGCCGATGCGTGGATGCTTCCTTATTCTACACAGAAAAGTATCGCTTGCGTTACTGGTAAAGTGAAAGAAGTTTCCAAAGTAGCCGGAGAATATCATTACTATACATTGGGTATGCAGATGAAAGATAAGATGGTGAGCTGTCCGGTGATGAATGCCGAAGGTCAGGTATTTGGCATTGCGCAGAAGTCATCCGGCATCGATACGGTGACCACTTGCTATGCGGCAGGAGCAGCTTTTGCCATGGCACAGAAAATCAGTGCTCTTTCTTTGGGAGACGCTGCTTTGAAAAAGATTGGCATCCGGAAAGGCCTGCCCGAGACGGAAGACCAGGCATTAGTGTACTTGTTTATGGCATCTTCGAGCCTGTCGGGCGACGATTACGAAAAGCTGTTGGATGATTTCATCCGTCAGTTCCCTGCCAATGCGGATGGTTATCTTCGTCGTGCCAATTATTATGCAGCTAAAGGTAAGGACGACCAGACTTGGTATGATAAAGCAGTTGCCGACTTTAATCAGGCTTTGAAAGTAGCCCAGAAAAAAGATGATGTATATTATAATATAGGTAAGCTGATATATGCTTATCAATTGTCGAAGCCGGAAAAAACGTATAAAGACTGGACGTATGACACTGCTTTGCAGAATGTTCGTCAGGCAATCGCCATTGATCCGCTGCCTATTTATATTCAAATGGAAGGCGATATACTGTTTGCCCAGCAAGATTATGCCGGTGCTTTGGCTGCTTATGAAAAGGTAAATGCCAGTAACATTGCTTCTCCGGCCACTTTCTTTAGTGCTGCCAAGACGAAGGAACTGGCGAAAGGTGACCCGAAAGAAGTCGTAGCTTTAATGGATAGCTGTATTGCCCGTTGCCCGCAACCGATCACAGCAGATTTTGCTCCATATTTGTTGGAACGTGCACAGATGAACATGAATGCCGGCCAGCCACGGAATGCGATGCTCGATTATGATGCTTATCATACAGCAGTCAAAGGAGAAGTGAACGACGTATTCTATTACTATCGCGAACAGGCCGCTTTGAAAGCACGCCAATTCCAACGCGCCTTGGATGATATAGTTAAAGCAATTGAAATGAATCCGACAGACCTGACCTATCAGGCGGAACATGCCGTTGTAAACCTGCGTGTAGGACGTTATGAAGAAGCTATTCAGATTTTGAATAATATACTGAAGGCTGATCCTAAATATGCCGAGGCTTACCGCTTACTGGGACTTTGTCAGATACAGTTGAAGAAGACAGATGAAGCTTGCGGTAACTTTAAGAAAGCAAAAGAACTGGGTGATCCGAATGTAGATGAGCTGATTACCAAATACTGCAAGTAAATTTATGAAATCACCCATACTACAACGAACTGAACTGTGGTATGGGTGATTTGTTAACTCCTTATTCTTGTTTTGTTTTATCAGACTATCGCATTGTAATGTGAATCGGAATGTTTATATTTGCATTTGCTCGAAATATCATGGCGGTAATTATTACGACCGTAATATTTCGAGTATTGATGGATTTTTTCTTTGTATAATATAATGTAAGAGGGAAAGTATGAAACGTACGAAAATCATAAAAGCAATACAGAAAGCCTTGCAAGGTATGACACCAATTGTAGAGGTGAAACTCTATGGCTCGGAAGCAAGAGGAGACGCGCGGCCTGATTCGGATATTGATTTGTTGATATTGGTGGATAAGGATGATATTTCGACAGAAGATGAGTTGAACATTACTGATCCTCTTTATAAAATAGAGCTGGAAACTGGTATTTTAATTAATCCATTTATTTTGCCTAAAAAGATATGGGGGAAAGTAGTGACTCCTTTTTATGAAAATGTAATGAAGGAGGGAGTCGCGTTGTTATGACAGATGAAGAAAGAAATGCTATTGTACTATATCGAATGGAAAATGCAAGGCGTACTTTGAACGAAATAGCAGATCATTGTGAGAGAGGATATTGGAATACTGCAATTAATAGAATGTATTATGCTTGTTTTTATGCTGCAAGTGCATTGTTAGTGGCAAATAAGATTGTTGTCAAATCACATGAAGGAGTACGTCAAATGTTGGGAAAGCATTTTGTTCTTACTGGACAATTATCTGTTGGAATGGGTAAATTCTATACCTTAATTTTTAATAAACGTTCTTCTGGAGATTATGAGGATTTCATCAATCATGATCAGAAAACGGTGGACGAACTTTATCCTTATGCATTGACGTTTATAAATTCAATTGATGAGCTATTGAAAAGGTAAATTAAATTGTTGATATTTTATAAATTAGCAATAAATGTAGTAACTTCAAAACCTTTGAATCATAAAAATGAATCCCTGCCAACTCGAAAATTGGCAGGGATTCCTCGTTTTTGGGGACGTTGTATAAAAAACTCTCTCTCTTTTTTTTTATTTTTCCCCACTTCACTTGTTAAGCTCAGGTTGTAGGTTTTAATGATATATGGTTTGATTTCCCTTTTTCCCCTCTTTTATAAGTTAAATGCACGCTTATTGAAAATACTGCATGGCTTCACTTATTTTTTTTAGAAATTATTCGATTTTCGATCTAAAACAGCGACTAAATTTAAAAATGTGCTTCATTTTATCTATAATCTTACTATATTCCGCACGTTTTTTAATAACACTTATGAGATAAGTTATAATTTATGGAAAAAAATCGATTTACTATTTGTGCAAACAATTACATCGATTGTTTGCGACAAGAGGGGCGTTATTCTACGGCCCACGTGTATAAACACGCTATTCGTTCTTTTTCGCAGTTTTGTGGGACCCAATCCATTACCTTTAGTAGGATAAACCGCGAAACTCTAAAGAGGTATAGCAACTATCTGTTGGCTTCCCGTTTGAAGCCTAATACGATTTCTACGTATATGCGTATGCTTCGTAGTATCTACAATCGCGGAGTCGATACGCATCAGGCTCCTTATGTACATGGCTTGTTCCGGGATGTATTTACCGGGGTGGACACACGTCAGAAGAAAGCCATCCCGATCGGTGAACTTCACATGTTACTAAACAAAGATCCTCAATCGGAAAAGCTTCGCCGGACACAGGCCATTGCCAATCTGTTATTTCAGTTTTGTGGAATGCCTTTTTCTGATTTGGCCCATCTGGAAAAGTCCAATTTGAAACAAGGTCTTTTAAAGTACAACCGTCTCAAGACCGGTACTCCTATGAGTATAGAAGTGCTGGAGTCAGCGCACAATGCAATCGGGGGATTATACAATAAAACCGATGCGCGGAGTCCCGATTATCCTGATTATCTTTTTCGGATATTAAGCGGAGCATATAAGAGAGATGAAGAGGAGGCTTATCGTGAATATCAGTCAGCCTTGAGACGTTTCAATAATGATTTGAAAAGCCTGTCCAGAAAATTAAGGATATCTTCATCCGTCACGTCTTACACGCTTCGTCATTCTTGGGCTACGACTGCCAAGTACAGAGGTGTTCCTATCGAGATGATTAGCGAATCATTAGGGCACAAATCTATTAAAACAACACAGATATATTTAAAGGGTTTCGAATTGGAAGAAAGAACAAGGGTTAATAAATTGAATTATTCTTACGTATGTAGTTTTAAAATGTTCTGATTAATATTATTAAAGCATTATGGATTAGGGACTTAATGCTGGTGTTACTTCTTAGGTAACGGAAATATATTCGCTACAAAGATAGGTAAAAATATTAATAGCAAACAAGCAAAAAACTTCTTTTTTTCCTTTTTCTCTCAAATATGCAACATGAATCTATCTGAACATGAAAGATAACGTCTTCATGCTCAAGGGATTTTTATTACCTAAATTCAAAAAAGTCTTATATTGAATGTTAGGTACCCGCTTTTATATTCCCTCATAATCGATTTTTTTCCTTTTTTCACTGCTATGTGTATCCTATATGTGTGTTATCCGTTACCTAAGAAGTAACGGAATCACATGGGGTAAAAAAATATGATTTTAACGAAACCAAAATCAGTAAATGCCGGGCCTATTAGTGGGACAGGGGAAGGCGTAGCACACTCAAAACGTTGGTATGTAGCACTCGTTCGAATGCATCACGAGAAGAAGGTATCCGAGCGTTTGTCTAAGATGGGAATTGATTCTTTTGTTCCCGTTCAGCAACAGATCCATCAATGGAGCGACCGTCGAAAGATGGTTGATACAGTCTTACTTCCAATGATGGTTTTTGTTCATGTCAATCCAAAAGAGCGTATGGAAGTCCTGAGCTTCTCCACGGTTAGCCGTTATATGGTGATGCGTGGTGAAAGCACTCCTGCCGTTATTCCTGACGAGCAGATGGCGCGTTTCCGTTTCATGCTCGATTATTCCGAAGAAGCAGTCTGTATGAATGATACTCCACTGGCGCGTGGTGAGAAAGTTCGTGTCATAAAAGGTCCTTTGAGCGGCCTTGTTGGCGAACTCGTGACTGTCGGGGGTAAGAGTAAGATTGCCGTTCGTTTAAATATGCTTGGCTGTGCTTGTGTAGATATGCCAATCGGTTATGTAGAACCCACAAAGATTAGTAATGACGACACAAAAAAACTTTAACGTATTTCTATTCATTCTACTGTTAGGAGTTTTTTCTCCTTTAATGGCTCAAAATATGAGCGATTCTCAAGTATTGGAATATGTCAAAGAGGGGATTAGACAAGGGAAAGAACAAAAACAATTAGCCTCCGAACTTGCCCGTAAGGGCGTGACCAAAGAACAGGCTATGCGTGTGAAGCAGCTTTATGAGCAGCAGAATAATGTCAATGCTTCCAACGCTACCGGTACGGATGTCAATGAATCACGCCTTCGTGAAGAAATGAAGGAGAACACTTCCGATATGCTGGAAGACCATCCGAGCACTCAAGATCTTGCACGTAGTAATCAGGTTTTCGGCCGTAACATTTTTAATACCCGTAACCTGACTTTTGAACCCAGTGTCAACATCGCCACCCCTTTAAATTACCGTCTCGGTCCCGGTGATGAAGTGATTATCGATATCTGGGGAGCCAGTCAGAACACTATCCGCCAACAGATTTCTCCTGATGGCACGATCAACATTCAGAAAATAGGTCCCGTTAACCTGAATGGTCTGACTATTTCTGAAGCCAATGACTATCTCAAGAAAACATTAAACAAGATATATAATGGTCTTAATAATACGAATGATCCCACTTCTGATATCCGTCTGACTCTGGGCAGCATCCGTACTATTCAGATCAATGTGATGGGTGAAGTTGTCCAACCGGGCACTTACTCTCTTTCTTCCTTTTCTACTGTCTTCCATGCACTTTACCGTGCAGGAGGTGTGAGTGACATAGGAAGCCTTCGCAATGTTCAGCTGGTACGTAATGGCAAAAACATCGCCACGATTGACGTCTACCAATTTATCATGAAAGGCAACATTCAGGATGACATTCGTCTACAAGAAGGTGATGTTGTGATTGTTCCCGCCTATGACGTATTGGTTAAGATTGACGGAAAAGTGAAACGTCCGATGCGTTTCGAAATGAAGAAGGACGAAAATTTATCTACTCTAATCAGTTATGCCGGTGGGTTTGAGGCCGACGCCTACACCCGTTCCTTGCGTATCGTACGCCAAAACGGACAGGAGTATGAAGTAAACACAGTCAAGGACCTTGATTATAGTGTCTATAAAATGCGGAATGGTGATGTTGTGACTGCCGAGGCTATCCTTAACCGCTTCACTAATAAGCTTGAAATCCGTGGTGCCGTTTACCGTCCCGGTATCTACCAGCTAAACGGTAAACTGAATACCGTCCGCGAACTGGTGAACGAAGCCCAAGGCTTGACGGGTGATGCTTTCTTGAACCGTGCTGTCCTTTATCGTCAACGTGAGGATCTTACTACTGAAGTTATCCCTGTTGACATTAAAGCCATCATGGATGGTACTTCTCAAAATATCATCCTGGCGAAAAACGACATTCTTTATATTCCCAGTATCCATGATTTGGAAGATAGGGGAGATGTTGTAATCCACGGCGAAGTGGCCAAACCTGATTCCTATCCTTATGCTGACAACATGACTCTTGAAGACTTGATCATTCAGGCCGGAGGCTTGCGTGAGGCCGCTTCTGTTGTTCGTGTGGATGTATCGCGTAGAATCAGGAATCCCCATAGTACAGTGGATAATGATACGATTGGTCGGACGTATACATTCTCCCTGAAAGAAGGTTTTGTCGTCGACGGCACACCGGGTTTCGTACTTCAACCTTATGATGAGGTTTATGTTCGTCGTAGTCCGGGTTATCAGGCTCAGCAGAATGTAGCCGTTGAAGGTGAAATCCTGTTCGGAGGGTCTTACGCCATGACCAGTCGTGAAGAACGTCTTTCAGATTTGATCAATAAAGCGGGAGGTGCTACGAATTATGCCTATTTACGTGGTGCAAAGTTAACCCGTGTAGCTAATGCAAGTGAAAAGAAACGTATGGTTGATGTAATCCGCCTAATGAGTAGACAGTTGGGAGAAGCTATGATTGACTCTTTAGGTATTCGTGTAGAAGATCATTTTACAGTCGGCATTGATTTGGAAAAAGCACTGGCCAATCCTGGCAGTACAGCGGATATTGTCTTGCGTGAGGGTGACGTGATTTCCATTC